>JACKQG010000128.1_pt1 | contig 105125 bp, 79 predicted proteins | sample 8237621 | NCBI WGS metagenome assembly JACKQG01 (sample SAMN15677084, study PRJNA649215) | marine metagenome | biome: marine; feature: Black Sea; material: saline water; isolation source: suspended particulate matter (SPM) from the Black Sea western gyre | collected 2013-06-09/2013-06-10... | reverse complement strand
ACCGCCGCCGCCGCCACCACCGCCACCACCTTGCTGTCCGCCACCACCGCCGCCGAGTCCTTGGCCGCCACCACCACCACCCTGTTGTCCACCGCCACCGAACCCGCCACCACCACCACCACCAAAGCCACCACCACCACCACCGAACTGTGCCAAGACAGGCACGCCAGCAAAGACTTCAGGAAACTTGATCGTCAGTGGTTTGTCGGTCTTGTTCTCGATCAGCACGTTCGCTTCGGTCGCGTCTTTAGGGATGAAACGAACCTCGATGTCGCCTTTGTCCATCGCTTCGAACAGTCCGACCTTTCGGACTGTTTCAGCAACGGGCGACTTCTTCGAACGTTTCTCAGCCAACACGTGCGAGGGCACGGCCGTTATCGCAGCAAGCGATGCAACGACTACCCAACAAAAAGGCCTCTGGACTGTCATTCTCAAATCCTCCTGCCTGCTTCTCGTTCCGTGATTTGGCCTGGCACCAAATCAACTGGCCTTACCGCACTTCGTTGGGAGCAGTACCCGAACGGAGCGCACCCCTTACCTGCAAAGAGTACTAGCGTCTCAGCATAATCGGAAAATCGTCAATCTCCAAGTGAAAACTTCGTAATTTATCTTGCTAAGCCATGGCGAGCGCCGAGGTCTCACCCGGTCCAGTGGTTGATCGTCCGCGGCCTTGCTCATCCAGATCGCTGGTGTCAACTAGCGGCAAACGAGTGAAATCGCAGATATCTGAGGCCAACGGGCCTCGACGATGAGGATTTTGTCCTCTAAAATCCTGGATTCACAAAATCAGGCTCGTTCTATTATTAGGCGTGAACAGCGTTATGTATGCAATCATTTCGGACAGCGGAAAGCAGTTCAAAGTCGAAGAAGGCCAGGAGTTAGACGTTGATTTTCGCGAAGTCACGAAAGGCGACGAACTCAAGTTCAATCGCGTCTTAGCGGTTTCTGGCGACGGCGGACTAAAGCTCGGCTCACCCGTTGTGGAAGGTGCCAGCGTCACCGCCGAGGTTCTCGGGGTTCAGCAGGGCGAAAAACTAGTCGTTCAGAAGATGCGTCGTCGCAAGAATTCGCGTCGGAAGAATGGGCACCGCCAGATGTATACCCGCGTAAGAATCGGCAAAATCGAGGGTGCATAGCGTCCAGTTTGCTCGCAATACAGTAACTCAAGGCTGCGATGTCTCGCGGCCTTTTATTTTGCGCCACGACGTGTATAGGATTTAGTTTTGAGAAAATGTTTTTGTGGTAATGCAGAAGACCAGTTCGTTCTGAAAATCTAGTAACCATTGTTGAAATAAAGGGTTACGTCTCACGATAGCTTTGATATGCAAAACGAGCTGGCTGGGCGGCCTGAGCCACAACTCGTTGGTAGCTAAGCACCTAACGCTACTCATTAGGACGTGATTGACGATCCAATCCAAATGTGTAAACTCGTCCCTCACGCCAAATGTTGTGGCAGCATGAGTGCCAGATACAACATGTTGGGTTAGGGAGGACCTGTTTCTCGGCGTTTCAGCCACCGATTCGGTGTTTTCCCCGTAGTGTCGATCAATGATTGGTCGAACGTAATTGTGTGTATACTTGTACACTGTAGTTAATCCATACGGATTCCAATCGGCCAAACTTTCAGGAGGTAGCACAGGATGGCAACGGTTACTGCGAGCGGATCGCGAGAAACGAATTCTCTGGCCAACAACGAGCAAGGAAGCAGCTCGAAGAAAATTAAGATTGAGCGGCAATTCTGTCCGGAAAGCACCACAGATCCATTCGACACGGTCGAATGGGAGCTGCGAAGTGCCCAGATCAAAGACGAGAACGGCGGATTGCTGTTCGAGCAGAAGGAATGCGAGATTCCTGCGAGTTGGAGCCAGTTGGCAACAAATGTTGTTGTCAGCAAGTACTTCTATGGCGAGAACGGGACGCCAGAACGCGAGAACAGTGTTCGCCAGCTGATTCATCGGGTCACACGCACAATCACCGACTGGGGGCTCAGCGATGGCTATTTCGAGTCAGCCGATGATGCGGAGAATTTTTATCGCGACTTAACGTGGCTTTGCCTGCACCAGCATGGGGCGTTTAACTCGCCAGTGTGGTTCAACGTTGGTCTCTATCACCAGTACGGCGTAAGCGGAGATAAGTGTAACTGGCGCTGGGACCCCGAGACCTGTACCGTCGTGATGCCTGAGAATCCCTACGAGTTCCCTCAAGGGTCCGCCTGCTTTATTCAGAGCGTTGGCGACAACATGGAAGACATCATGCGTCTGGCGACGAGCGAGGCCATGCTGTTTAAGTTCGGTTCAGGAACGGGCACCGACCTATCGACGATTCGTTCGCATCGCGAACGGCTCTCCGGTGGCGGTCGTCCTTCTGGCCCGCTGTCGTTCATGCGTGTTTACGATCAGATCGCGGCGGTTGTTAAGTCGGGCGGTAAGACTCGTCGGGCGGCGAAGATGCAATCGCTGAAGGTATGGCATCCAGATATCCTCGAATTCATCGAGTGTAAGTGGAAGGAGGAACAGAAGGCTCACACGCTGATCGCCAGCGGCAAGTACGAGTCGAACTTTAACGGTGAAGCGTACAGTTCGATCCTTTTCCAAAACGCTAACCTCTCGGTTCGCGTAACCGACGAGTTCATGCAAACTGTCGAAAAGGGTGGCAAGTGGTCGACTCGTATGGTCACCGGAGCCAGCGACGGTCCAGAGTTTGAAGCCAAGTGGTTGTTAGACCGTATGGCGGAATGTGCTTGGCACTGTGGCGATCCAGGTGTGCAGTACGACACGACGATCAACCGTTGGCACACTTGTCCGAACTCGGGTCGGATCAACGCCAGTAATCCGTGCAGCGAGTACATGTTCCTCGACGACACGGCGTGCAATTTGGCGAGCATCAATTTGATGAAGTTTGTTGATTCGGAAGGTGCCTTTGATGTGAAGCGATTTACAGCGGCCTGCCGCTTGTATTTCATCGCCCAAGAGATTTTGGTCGACCACGCCAGCTATCCGACGGCGCAGATCGCTGAGAATAGCCATCTGTATCGTCCGTTGGGCTTGGGCTACTCGAATCTGGGTAGTGTGGTCATGTCGAGTGGTCTACCTTACGACTCCGACGCAGCATATGGCGTTTGTGGCTCAATCACGGCACTCTTGCACGGTGCGGCGAATTATACGAGCACCGAGTTGGCTGGAGCTGTTGGTTCTTTCGAGGGCTATGCGACGAATCGCGAACCGTTCCTGCGTGTCATGCAAATGCATCGCGATGCGGTGGAACAGATTGACAACGCTGGACCGCGCTACTTAAAGAATGCGGCCCGCGAGTTGTGGGACGAAGTTTTGACTAGCGGACGCGAACGAGGCTTCCGCAATGCTCAATCCACCGTCCTCGCGCCGACTGGTACGATCAGCTTCATGATGGATTGTGATACGACCGGCATCGAGCCGGACATCGCTCTCGTCAAGTACAAGCAACTCGCCGGTGGCGGGATGCTGAAGATCGTTAATAAAACGGTACCGCTCGGCTTGAAGAACGTCGGTTACGACGAGCCACAAGTGGAGGATATCGTCAAGTACATCAACGAGAACGACACGATTGAAGGTGCTCCTGATTTGAAGGACGAGCACTTGTCGATCTTCGATTGTGCGTTTAAGCCTGCCAATGGTGTGCGAAGCATCGCGTGGCGTGCTCACGTGCGGATGATGGCCGCCGCTCAACCGTTCCTCTCAGGAGCGATCTCGAAGACGGTCAACATGCCTACGAACTCGAAGCCGGAAGATATCGCGGAAGCGTATCGCTGGGGTTGGGAATTGGGCTTGAAGGCGTTGGCGATTTATCGTGATGGCTCGAAGCTCAGTCAGCCTTTGTCTACCCAGTCTGAGACTGACGAACAGAACGGCAAGGACAAGCAAGTCGCTCGCCCGCGTCGCGATCGATTGCCGGACACGCGACAGTCTGTCACACACAAGTTCAACGTGGCTGGCCATGAAGGCTACATCACGGTTGGCTTGTACGAAGATGGGCGTCCCGGCGAAGTCTTCATCACGCAGGCCAAAGAAGGCAGCACGATCGGCGGCATCATGGATGCTTTCGGTACGGCGATCTCGATGAGCTTGCAATATGGTGTGCCGCTGGAAGTCTTGGTTAACAAGTTCTCACACACTCGCTTCGAGCCGATGGGACACACGACCAATCCTGATATTCGCATCGCGAAAAGCGTGGTGGATTACATCTTCCGCTGGCTCGGCATTACCTTCCTTCCTGGATATCGCGAGGCAAACAAAGGGATGGCTCCGGCCAGCAAGGAGAAGGACGGCGGAGAAGCCAAGGAGGCTGAGGCCAAGAGTCCCGTCAACGGCAATGATGCCGCAGTCGCTCCGTCGCCGAAGAGTAATGGCTCAAGCGGTACGAGTGCCGGAAGCCAAGTCATCGATTTGGATTCACTCGATCGCGCTGGCGTTGCCATGAACGTGGACGACAAAGCAAAGTCAGCTACCCGCGATTCGCAGTTTGCTCGTTTCCAAAGCGATGCCCCAAGTTGCGACAACTGTGGTTCGATCACGGTCCGCAACGGCAATTGTTATCTCTGTCACAATTGTGGAAACAGTATGGGTTGCTCGTAACGGATTGATGGGCCGGAGGCCCCGAGCAACCTTTTGTTGGTTACAATGGGCGTTGTCGCGTGAATGTGACAACGCCCTTTTTTGTTGGCGGAGAGGACGAATCAATGGGTAACGAGAATGTGTTGCGCATCGACGGCGAAGTCGAGACTTCTCGCGAACTAACTTTCGAAGATCTCGCATCGATCGATTCTTCGCAGCAGATCATCGACGTCAGTCAGTTCGATCCCAAGCGTCAAGGCGATGCCGTCAAGTTGACCGGCTTGTTAGAATTGGTGGGAGTCAAGGACTCGGCTAAGTACATCGGATTGCACGGCACGCTTGATAACTTTCACGCCAGTATCCCGCTCGCGCCAGTTCATGATCGGGCATTCATCATCTATCGTGTGAACGGCGAGCCACTAGACGTCAAATCCGGCGGCCCATTCCGCTTTTACATTCCCGATCATGCCGCGTGTCACGCGGATGAGATCGACGAGTGTGCCAACGTGAAGTTCGTCGATCATATCGAACTCACCGCGGAAAGAGGATTCGACAACCGTCCCGACGATGACGAAGAGCATGCCAAATTGCATGAGAAGGAACACAATACCTAGTCACCATTCTGACTGAGGAAATGGCAAAGAACATGATGAGCGATAAAAGGCCGACGGAGGCCGCAGAATCCGACATGACGCCGATGGTGGACGTCACCTTCTTGTTGCTGATCTTTTTTATGGTGACCGCGGCATTCGCGATGCAACGGTCAATGGTTGTTCCTAAGCCTCAAGGAACTGGGTTGAGTGAGGTTCTGCCGAATGGCGAACCAGTCCCTGCCGACATCATCGTCGAAGTCGATGAGTTCAACACGTTTCATGTGACAACGGACAATTGGGAGCAAGAGGCACCAAGCGAGCACGATTTGGTCCGCGCACTTCGGTATCTCCGCGATCAGAAAACCGGCAACAAGTCTCTGAATCGCATGCTCGTCAAAGCAAACCCAGATGCCTTGCACGAGAAAGTCGTCGCCGCACTCGACAGCGGAGCATATGCTGGCATTCCGGAAATCGAATTGCTGACGCTCGAATGAGAGTGGCAAGCTCGCTACAGCAAAAACACCTCAATCGCGTCGCCCTCAGCAAACGCGCTGTCACTTGGCGGAAACAGTGCGAGGCAGTTGGCATCGGCCAGTGTTCTTAAGTCGGCGGAGCCTTTCCATGCGAGCGGCTCGACTTGGAGTTGACCGGCGCATTCGAAGAGACGAGCCGGGAAGTAAGTTGGTCGGTCGCTGTATCGAGAATGCCTTGTTGCCAAATGCGCCGTTCGCCGTTCGATGCTGCTGAAGTCTTGTCCGGCGAGGCTTCCCAAGGCTGGCCGAACGAACAACTCGAAGCATACGAGACTACTCACTGGATTGCCTGGGAGCCCGAAGACTAGCTTGTCGCCTTTCGCATCGCTTTTGATTCCGAACCAAACAGGTTTGCCGGGCTTGAGGTGAACTTTGTGAAAGACTTGCTCGACGCCGTTGGCGGCGAGGACTTCGGGGACTAAGTCGAGAACACCAGCCGACACACCACCAGAGAGGACAAGTACATCTTCCCGCAGCCCGGATCTAACTAGCTGTTCAAGATCGTCACGCTCGTCGCGTCCGACCCCGAGGTTCACCGCAGTGCCACCGGCCCGTTGTGCAAGCGCTTCGAGCATTGGGCCGTTACTGTTACGGATCTGGCCGGCTTTCGGGCGAGTATCGGGAGCGACGAGTTCATTCCCCGTCGACAAGATTGCCACGCTCGGTCTTGGGTACACAGAGATCTCAGTCGCCCCGCACTCGGCGAGTACGCCCATTTCTATCGGGCGAATCGTTCGTCCGGTACGTAAGACGACATCGCCGCTTCGAATCGACTGGCCGCGAGGCATGATGTTCTGCCCCGACTTTACGTTGTCTGAATTGATTCGAACGACTGACTCGTCGCCGCCAATCAACTCGGTGCGTTCAACCATTACAACGGCATCAGCACCGTCAGGGATCGGCGCGCCTGTCATGATGCGAGTCGCAGTGCCGGGCGCAACGCGCTTCGTTGGGACATCGCCTGCGGTTACTTCTTCGCGGATCGACAACTCGACGCCAGGCTCGATGTCCGTGGCGACGACCGCGTAGCCATCCATCAACGCCTTGTCGTGTGGGGGTGAATCAACGTCGCTTTGAATGTCGGCTGCCAGGACGCAACCAAGTGACTCGGTCGCCTGCATCAAGCGGGAAGCACGCGGCGTTGCGTGTTGCTGGATTCGTTCGAGAGCTTCTTCAACGCTGATCACTGCTGTAAGAATCTCCGCAGCAATTCGTGGCCCGGTTCGGTTAGGAAGCTTTCAGGGTGAAATTGCCAGCCCTCCACTTTTAACTGCTTGTGCCGAATGGCCATGATCTCTCGCGAGAGATCGGGGGCAAAGGCCCACGCCGACACATCAAAATCGTTGCTCAACGTGTCGCGCTCGATGACCAAGCTGTGGTACCTGGTGGCGATGAACGGATTCGCCAAGCCGGCAAAGATCCCTTGATTGTCGTGATGGATCTCGTCGATCTTGCCGTGCATCAGATGTTCGGCACGAACGATCGTCGCCCCTGTCGCTTGGCCGATCGACTGGTGTCCGAGACAAACTCCGAGCAGCGGCATTTTTCCCATGAATCGTTCAACACAGTCCACCGAGATTCCTGCTTCGGATGGCGTGCAAGGACCTGGAGAGACGATCAGATGGGAGGGCTCTTTGGCCTCGATCTCGTCGAGCGTGATTTGGTCGTTGCGATGGACTTCCATCTCGATCGTGGGGTCGATCTCGCCAATCCGCTGGACGAGGTTGTAGGTGAACGAGTCGTAGTTGTCGATTAAGAGAATCATGTCGCCATTGTAGCGGCGTCTCGACAGCGGCTCTACGGCTCGTGATCGCCCTTACTTGACGCGAGTACCGCTGCGTCGACCGTGGATGACCCAGAAGCGTTCGTCGGGCAACGTCATCGAGGTGATCCAAAGGCCGAACTTGTCGCCGACCTTCACCGCCTCACCTTCAGCGATCGCTTGACCGCTGACTTCCAGCGTCAGATTATCCTCGCACGACTTGTCGAACTGGATGATCGAACCGGGGCCGAGTTCCAAGATTTGATTGACCGGATATTTTGAGCTCGCCAATGTAACGGTTACCGGAACACGGACTTTCAGCAAACTCCTCGCGTAAGTTGGGAGCTGCCGAATTCCGTCATCGATATCTGCGTATTGGATGCGAGGTTTCGGAGGAGGCTGTGGGGCTGCCGGTGAACCAACTGTTTCCGACTGCGGAGTCACCGGCTCGGGAATCGAATCCGTTGTGTCGTCGATGGAAGACGCCTCTCCCGCCGTTGCAGACTCTGACGCGGCAGTCTCTGGTGACTCGGTCGCAGTTTCTTCGTCAAACGTCTTGGCGACAGCTTGCATCGGCCAGACTAGCGACGCTTCGCCAGTTTTGTCGCCGCTGGTCAAGGTCAGCGGCAAATAGCCGACTTCGCCAGTCGGTTCCGCCCGCTTGAACGCGCCGGCCAAGTCTTTGACACGTGCTGCGGACCCATCGTCAGGCGTAAATGCTTCCGGTAGGAGGGTGTAGCCCAATTCTTGAGCGAGAGTAGCCAACTTGCTTCGACCAGTATCGTCCGGTTCTGCATACCATTCGGGCAACAGCTCGCTCGCTTCAGGTAGCAGCAGCAACGCGCCGGTGCCGCCAACACGAAACGTGATCACCAGCCCAGGCCCACTCCAAGTGTCCGGCAATGGATCGCCAGAGAGGGTGGATGATTCACCCACCGTAATTGTGAATTCTCCATCCAAAGATCGACTGAACGCGCCGGCAGCTTCCTCGCCACCTGCTTGGCAAGCGGACAGAATCTCCGACGCGATCTCTGGGGTAAACTCGGCCATACTTGGATGATCGTGCTAGCTGCGGGCTCTTCTATTACACTGTATCGCCACCTACACTGTGTCGCCATCTTATATCGGTCGTGGTGCCCGCAAACTTTGCCTAACCTCTGCAAAACGGTGGTGAACCACGAGGCTGTCGAGCGTCTCGCGGGCCGTCTATAATGCGGGCAAGTCGAAAAACCTGAGTCATTTCATCGGTTCCGAGTCTATGTCTACCGCGATTGATCCAGCTCCAACCTACGAGTTGGCACCTTACAAGTCGCTAGCGAACGATGAACTCGCGCGGCGAATCAATGCTGTTCGCGAATCTCTCGGTCCGAAGTTACTGATCCTCGGGCATCACTACCAGCAGGATGAAGTGATCGCACTGAGCGATCTGCGGGGTGATAGCTACCAGCTGAGCCAGATGGCGGCTTCGAGCAGTGATTGTCGCTACATCGCGTTTTGCGGCGTACACTTTATGGCCGAGACGGCGGACATCCTAGCGAATCGCCCAGAGAAACTCACGGAACGGGCCGGGGATCGAGTTACTGTTGTCTTGCCCGATATGGCCGCCGGTTGTTCGATGGCCGATATGGCCGCGAGCGAACAAGTGGAAGCCGCGTGGGATGACCTCGGCGAAGTGATCGATACCGACGACATCACGCCCGTTACGTACATTAATTCTGCGGCCAGTCTAAAGGCGTTTTGCGGCAGACATGGTGGCATCGTTTGTACTTCAAGCAACGCCGCCGCAGTTTTGGAATGGTCGTTCAAACGAACGAGCCGGGTACTCTTCTTTCCTGACCAGCACCTCGGGCGCAATACAGCGCTCAAGATGGGAATCGCGAACGACCAGATGCCCGTATGGAATCCACACGATGATGATTTCGGCGGGAACACGGAACAGGCGTTGCTCGACAGCAAAGTCATCCTCTGGCAGGGGCATTGCAGCGTTCATCAGATGTTTCGCCCGGAGCACGTCCACCAGCTTCGGGAGAAGACTCCAGGCATCAAGATTCTCGTGCATCCAGAATGTCCACAAGAAGTGAACGATATTGCCGATCTGTCCGGCTCGACGGGCTACATCATCAAGCAAGTCGAAGCGGCAACCACCGGCACGAAGTGGGCGATCGGGACGGAATTGCATCTGGTGAATCGATTGAAGGCCGAACATCCAGAGCAGGAAGTCCACTTCTTGTCGCCCGTCATTTGCATGTGTGCGACGATGTACCGGATCGATTTGGCTCATCTCTGCTGGAGCTTGGAGAATCTCGCTGCCGGAACGCCGATCAACACTATTGAGGTCGACGAGGAGACTTCGAAGTGGTCGCTGATCGCGCTTGAGCGGATGCTGGATGTGAAATAATTGTGGAGTCGGCGGCGTGAGCGATGGAGATTTATTTCACGTTCTTCTGGTAGAGGACAGCCAACTCGATGCGGCGCTGGTCATGCAATTGCTCGCAGCAGTTCGTTCGCCGCGCTTTCAAGTGCAACATGCCGCACAATTGGCGGAAGCCGTCGACCTGCTTTCGCAGCGCGAGTTTGACGTGATCTTGCTCGATCTAATGATGCCAGATTGCAATGGATTGGAAGGATTGGAACGTCTTTCAACCGTTGCGTCTGACCTGCCGATCATCGTTCTGACTGGAGTCACGGACGAGGGCGTTGCGCTGGAGGCCTTGCGAAGCGGCGCGGAAGACTACCTCGTCAAGGATGAAGCGATTAGCGATTCGTTGCTCGTTCGTTCGATTCGATATGGCGTCGAGCGAAAACGCGCCGAGTTAGAGATCCGGAGTCTGAATACAGAGTTGGAGGAACGAGTCGCTCGCCGCACGGCACAACTGCGAGCGAGTGAAGAGCGTTACCGAAGCGTTGTCGAAGGACAGACGGAGCTAATCGTGCGCTGGCTCCCGGATGGCACTCACACATTCGTGAATGATGCATACTGTCGCTATTTCGGAAAAACGCCCGAAGAGCTGATCGGCAAATCGCTGTTTCCGTGGATGTCCAGCGACGAGCAACGCGAAGCCTTGCAAGGTAGAATCGACTCGTTGACGGTCGAAAACCCCGTCGCACGCGGTGAACACAAAGGCATCGGGCCCGACGGCGAAACGCGATGGCAGCGTTGGACCGAGAGAGGCATCTTCGACGAAGAAGGTAACTTGCTCGAGCTGCAATCGGTCGGACAAGACATTACCGAGCAAAAGCAAACCGAAGGCGCGCTCCGCAGAGCCGAACGACTAGCTTCGATCGGGACGATGGCCGCAGGGATCGCGCACGAGATCAATAATCCTATCGCAGCTGCGTTGAATGCTGCCGAAGCCGCAATGCGATTCAAGGACGATCCCGATGCCAAGCATCTGTTGGAACGATGCCTCGATAACGTCGTACGCTCCGCGCATCGATGCCGCTTGATCGTCGAAAACGTCTTGAAATTCTCGCGGCAAGAGCCGACGGAACGGTCGCTTGTCGATATCAACTCGGTTGTGCGAGACGCCCGAGTCTCGGCCCTGCCATATGCCGAGCGCGAGATTGCGACGATTGATCTGCAACTTGCCGACGATTTGCCGCAGGTTTGGATCAACGAACTAGAAATCGAGCAAGTTCTAACGAATCTGATCGATAATGCGAGTCGTTCGGCAGAAGGTCCGATCCAGGTGACTGTTCGCACGGCTCGGACGAAAGAAAGCGTTCGCTTCTCCGTTGAAGATGATGGGCCGGGAATGTCGGTCGAGCAACGGCAGCGCGCATTCGATCCCTTCTATTCGACGCGGCAAAAACAAGGTGGCACTGGCCTTGGGCTGAGTATCGCGCACGGCATCGTGGAAGGTCACGGTGGCAATATCGAGATCACCAGCGAAGTTGGCCCGGGAACGACGGTAACCGTCGATTTGCCAATCGCTGCTAATGATGCCAAGATGGATTGATCGCTGAATTCAATTTCCCGCATTACCAATGCTTGGTTCTCACCCAGCCTTCCCTCCTGATGCCCGTAGCCAACGCACAATCTTCTGTCTTCGTCGTTGACGACGATCCCGAATTTCGAGAATCTGTCTCTCTTCTGCTAGCGTCGGTGAAACTGAATGCTGAGGTTTTCAATTCGGCCGAAGACTTTGTTGCCAACTATGACCAGGATCGCGGTGGCTGTCTGGTCAGCGACATTCGAATGCCGGGGATGAGCGGGCTGGAGCTACAGAAATGGATGGCGGACAACCAGATAAAGCTGCCGATTATTCTTGTCACGGCACACGCAGAGGTCCCGATGGCGGTGGAAGCGATGCGGGCGGGTGCTGTTGATTTCATACAGAAGCCATACAGTCCGCAACAGCTTCTGGAACGAGTTCACCAGGCTCTTCGACAGGACGAGCAGCGCCGCTATGAAGAACGAGAGGACGCAGTGACTCAGGATCTGTTGGATACGCTCACGCCTCGCGAACGGGAGATCATGGACTTGTTGGTCGACGGTGATAATGCCAAGGAAATCGGGAACCGTTTGAAGCTCAGCACCAAGACCGTCGACTTTCACCGTCGCAACATGCTCGACAAGATGCGCGTCGACTCGTTGCTCGAACTTGCACAAATCGTTCGCCCTCGCGAGCAATAGTCCGCTTCGAGCTGTGAACTTTGGGCAAGCGTTATGTGTCTTCCTTGAGAGATACCTAGTCAGCGGCTAGGTGCTCTGGTGATTTGCCAAATTGAGATTATCGCAGATCGGCGTAGTCTACAGTCGATAAGGTTAGTTCGACATTACTACTTAGGACGTTCGACGCGCGCCATATGCAAACGACGAAGACCACGCCAACCGATTCACTCGTGACGCCGCTTCGTCCTGCCCAGGCCCACTGGATGCGCGACCAAGCGAATCGCCAAGCCTTGAATCAGTCGCAGCCCAATAGCTCGGTCGATCCCTTTAGTATCCCGACGGTGTTCGTCGTTGACGACGATCGCGAGATGCGCGAGTCGTTGGAATTGCTTTTGCTCGCCGAGACGTTCCAAGTAGAAACTTACGAATCAGCCGATGCCTTTTGGGACGTTTTTCACGCCGATCGATGTGGATGTGTGATCCTTGATCTGCGAATGCCCGGCATGGACGGACTGGCTTTGCTAGAACGAATCGCCGAGTACGATCACGGACTTTCGGTGATCGTCGTATCGGCGTCGGCCGATCAAGAGGAGAAACTTCGCGCCAAGGAACTGGGTGCCGCCGACTTTTTGTCGAAACCGTATGACACAAAAAAGCTGTTAACGACGATTCGCGAACAGCTATCACAATAAAAGACGAGTCAATCAGAAGAACAAGTAAGAACGACGAGAATTATGAGTACCGCATCCTACAATTCGATTTCGTTTCCAGCCGCCGCATCCATTAAATCCGCGTCGTCTGAGTTTGATGAGGCCTTTGAGATGGACGCTTTCCGTTCGGCGGACGGCGATGCCGAAGAGACGCCTAAGCGTCGTGAACGCCGCGATCCCGACGAGGAAGCATCCTGGGTCGACGATCCAATCAGGCTTTACCTTTCCGAGATAGGTCGAGTTCCACTTCTAACGCGTCCGCAAGAGATTGAACTCGCCCGGCAAGTCGAAACGACGCGCACTCGTTTCCGGCGGATGTTGCTGGACTGTGATCATGTCCTGCGGGCTACGGTTGGCTTGCTCCACCGAGTCCACGAGGGAACTCTGGCGTTCGACAGAACGGTCCAAGTTTCCGTGAGCGATCGTTTGGAGAAGGAGCACATTCTGGGACGTTTACCGCATAATCTGAAAACGCTCGACGCGATCCTTGAGCTGAATCAGGCGGAGTTCGCCGTGGTGACTTCCAAGTCGTTGGGCAAGACCACGCGTCAAGAAGCGTATCGACGAATCGTGCGCCGCCGGCGGCGAGCTGTTCGATTGGTCGAAGAACTCGGGTTGCGGCTTCCATTCCTGACGGACTTGTTCGATGAAGTTGTGAAGATCGATGAGCGGCTGCGGTACCTGAAAGCTGGGATCGCGCGATGCGAGGAGGACGACGTGAAGGTGGGCGAGTGTCGACAACTAGCTGCCGAGTACCAGCGATTGGTTCGCTCTGTGCAGCAGACTCCAGCAGGACTTCACGACCGAGTCCGCAAGATGAAGAAGATATTGGAAGAGCATCAAGACGCAAAGCAGCAGCTTTCAGCGGCGAATCTCCGCTTGGTCGTTTCGATCGCCAAGAAGTATCGCAAGCGAGGCCTCACGTTCAGCGATCTGATTCAGGAAGGGAACGCTGGACTGATGCGGGCGGTCGAGAAGTTCGAGTATCGACGTGGCTTTAAGTTTTGTACCTATGCGACTTGGTGGATTCGACAGGCAATCACGCGAGCCGTCGCAGATCACAGTCGGACGATTCGAGTTCCGGTGCACATGACCACGGAAGTCACGAAGGTTCGCAAGCTACAGGCTTCGCTGACGCACGACTTTGGTCGCGAACCAACGATCGAGGAACTGGCCAAGGCGGCCGAGCTTCCCGTCGAGGAGGCTCAACACCTACTGCAAATGAGCAGCTTCCCGACGAGCTTGCACGTGCGACTTGGTCGCGGCGAAGATACCGAATTTGGTGATCTGCTGCCGAATATGAGTGAGCAGGACGCTGCCGAGAACACTGGATTGAAAATGCTTAGCACGCGTCTTCGCGCCGTGATGCAGAACTTGAGCTGGCGCGATCGCGAAATTCTCAACATGCGGTACGGCCTCGGCGATGGTTATAACTATACGCTCGAAGAGGTGGCTAGGGTCTTCCAAGTCACTCGCGAACGTGTGCGTCAGCTCGAAGCTCGCGCCTTGCGAATGCTTCAGATGCCTCGGCATAGCGCTGAACTTGTCGAGTTTATGGACTGATCTGCGGCGAAGCTTTTCGTAGCTCGGTTATACTGGGACCCAAACCCAGCGAGATTCGATTCATGGCTTCGTCGGACCAGCATCACGAATTTGCCACAACGCGGTGGAGTCTGATCGCCGCCATTGGTGAAGAGTCTTCCGTCGAGTCGCGTGATGCTCTCGCTTCACTATGCGAAACGTATTGGTATCCACTGTATGCATACGTCCGTCGCAAAGGCCATCAGGCGGCGGAAGCTCAAGACTTGACGCAAGCATTCTTCGCCGAACTCCTTGAGAAGGATCGCGTTCAGCTCGCGGATCAACAGCGAGGTCGTTTCCGTTCGTTTCTTCTGGCGTCGCTGAATAACTTCGTCGCCAATCAATGGCGCCGCGACAACGCCCAGAAGCGAGGCGGCGGCAAGACACCTCTGTCGTTTGATGTCGAGGCAGCTGAAGGTCGCTATCGACACGAACCTTCTCACGAAGCGACAGCCGAAAAGATTTTCGAGCGGCGATGGGCAATGACCTTGTTAGAGCAGACAATGTTACGATTGAGTGACGAGTACGCGCGATCTGACAAAGCCGCTCTGCTTGAGCAATTGAAGGGGCATTTGGGGCAGGGGACCGTCACGCCTTACCGCGAGGTCGCCGAACGGCTGGGGATGAGCGAGACCGCTGTCAAGGTTGCTGCTCATCGAATGCGAAAGCGATGCGGTCAGATCCTGCGAGAAGAGATCTCCCACACCGTTAGCGAGCCGGACACGGTCGACAGCGAACTACAGCAACTCTTTGCTGCGATGGAGCTTTGAAAATCACTAGCAAAGTTTGTAACCTTCTCGACGAAACGGGTTACTAGTTGGTGCAGCCGTGTTTCAAGGCGACTTCTCTCACGTAATCTCGGTAGAATCGACACATGCACTCATCAGCCCAATTCCCGCAGGCCCAATGCCCACAATGCGGTCGTTCGCTCCCCAGCGATGCTCCTTCCGGCGTCTGCCCACAGTGTTTGCTTGGAGTTGGGATGCGGACGGACTCACGAGCTGAAACCGACGAGCGAGCAGGCGCGTTTACGCCGCCGAAACCGCACGAACTTGCGCAGCACTTCCCGCAACTTGAGATCCTCGACTTGGTCGGTCATGGCGGTATGGGAGCGGTGTACAAGGCGCGGCAACGTGGTCTCGATCGCATGGTAGCGCTGAAGATTCTGCCGCCTGAAGTTGGCCAAGACCCGTCGTTTGCCGAACGCTTCGCCCGTGAAGCGCGAGCGCTGGCGAAGCTGAGTCATCCCAACATCGTCGGCGTTCACGATTCGGGAATCGCCGGAGGCTTGTACTATCTACTGATGGAGTACGTCGATGGCGTCAATCTTCGCGAGGCGATTCAAACGAAAGAACTAACGCCGGAGGAAGCTTTTGCGATCGTCCCGCAGATCTGCGAAGCCTTGCAATACGCGCATGACGAGGGTGTCGTGCATCGTGATATCAAGCCCGAGAATATCCTGCTTGATAAACGAGGGCGAGTGAAGATCGCGGACTTTGGATTGGCGCGATTGCTCGGCCAGGCACAAGATAACTTTACACTGACGGGAACGAATCAGGTAATGGGCACTCCGAGATACATGGCCCCAGAGCAGATGCAAGGTTCGCACGAAGTCGATCATCGCGCGGATATCTATTCGCTCGGCGTCGTGTTTTACGAGATGCTCACGGGCGAACTGCCTCTTGGTCGCTTTGACGCCCCATCGCAAAAAGTTCGACTCGACGTTCGTGTCGATGACGTCGTCCTGCGTACCTTGCAGAAGGAACCCTCGCGTCGCTATCAACACGCCAGCGAGATTAAGACGGACGTCGAGGCGATTAGCGAATACGCGAACCTAGCGCCGCATGTCCGCCGCATGCAAGGCTGCGACTATCGATCGAAGACGGAATTGTTCGGGTGGCCGTTGATTCACGTGGCGACAGGAATCGATCCCAAGACCGGTCGCAAGCGAATTGCCAAAGGAATCATCGCCATCGGTGACGTGGCCGTGGGTGGCATTGCGATCGGAGGAGCGGCGATTGGCGTGTTCGCGTCGGGTGGTGCCGCGGTCGGGCTCTTCAGTTTCGGAGGTGCCGCGGTCGGTATTCTGGTCGCCATTGGTGGCGCAGCTGCGGGGCTTGGTTTCTCGTGTGGAGGCTTCGCGCTTGGCAGCGTCGCAATGGGAGGATTGGCAGTCGGGTACTACGGGTATGGTGGAGCGGCATTCGCAGTTCACGGGCTGAGTGCGATGGGAAGAGACCCCGCCGCAGTCAATGTTTTCGAGCCTTGGGCGGATGCCTTCATGACTGGATTTCCGATTCTTACAACGATCGGTGTACTCGTGATGGTCTTTGGAATGCAGCTGATCGTTGCCATTGCGAAACGGCACTCAGTAGAAGGGCCTCGAAGCCCCAGGGGACGCCACACGTCGCAGAGTTCAGGCGGAGCGGGATGCGCGATCGCTACGGTGGCCTTAGTACTCATGCTTGGTGGGTGCCTGTTGTCGGGAGTGTTGCTCTTGTCTTGGGATACTTCTGCGCGACGAGTTGCACATCTGGAGCGTGACCAGGTATTGGATAGCGTTCGGGCGGATGATGCAGAACGTCTGATTCGAGAGCAGAGCAATGCTGGGGCTTGGGAACTGACAGACAAAGGACCGGTCTTGAGTTTGTACGGCGAAGGAGCGTACGGATTGCGCGCGGATCAAATACCGCTCGTCAATCAAATCCTCCAATCCATCTATCGTGCCTATTTAGAAATTGAACCACAACACATGACTCGCGAAACGGACGACCTAGGCCATCTTGTCATTACAATCAGCGAGTTTCCAGAGGCCGAGATTGCGAAGTTAGAAGAGAGCCTCTGGACGCAGTTGGATGAGATCCTGGATGTCGATCAGCAGAAGAGAATACGAGCCAATTTGGATGTTCATACTGGCGAAGGGCGCAAAAAAGGGGGCAACATGGTGACAAACTACGAGACAGACATCAACGGGAACATCCATGCTGTCGATGCGAAGCGATGGGCACCTGGCGTTCTTGGGTGGGGCCGTCGCGGCGCTCGCATCGAGCTATGGATGCTTGGCACTTGGTTTCACTGGAAAGCTGAGATTCCGATAGACTCCAACACGAAGGTTGCGCCCAAAGGGTCCGCTCCGCAGTTACCAGCCGAGTTTGCACGGTTTTGGACGAACAACACTGAGGATGGTATAGACGAAGTGCCCGTTGATGCAACGATTGACAACGAGGCAGCTGAACCGCAAGAATGATCGCCTTGCTGCGAGCGACGTAGCGAATAGATTGGTCTCTTGCGAAGTTTCCTACATGCGATTCACCGCCGCTCCTCAAGCTATAGAGCGCGCTTTGGCGACGGGACAGATTGGTGTGCCCGTATCGGTGCGCTTAATTGCCCACTTGGCCGATGATCCGAGCGAGATAGCCGAACTCAAGAAGTTGATTGCCGACAAAGCATTGACGTGGCTCGACGATGCAGCCGCATCTGTCTTTGAGATCGAGAATCAAAGCCAACAGAGTAGTCAGCTCATCCGCACGGCGACGGGGCGATCGGCGCTTGTGTCGGCAGGACTGTGTCTGGAAAATGAGCCGTTAGTCGAAGTCGTCGTATTCGGAACTCGAGGCGTCGTCTCGTGGGAAGCGGGGCAGAGCGTAGGGTGGGCCGAACTCGCCAAAGAGTCCCATCCGACTCAACAAGCCAACGCTCAACTACAACCAACCGTCGATCGCGACGGTGGGCTGAGCCCGCCCTACGGTGTCTTGCTTATCTCGGGAGACCACACGCATCAGCCGGGGTATGCCGAGGCATTGATGGCGGGCGGACGGTGCAAGTTGATCGGTGTGACCGACGAAGATGATATCTCGGATTCGCGTCACCAATTAAATCAGCGTCTTGCCGATCGATTGGAGATCCCACTATTGCCGAATCTGAGTGTTGCACTGGCCCGTAAAGATGTCGACATCGTCAGCGTGTGCGCGGAGCCGTTTCGGCGCGGTCGTGTTATCGTTCAAGCCGCCCAAGCGGGAAAGCATCTCTACTTGGACAAGCCGTTGGCCGGTTCAGTCGAAGATTCCGATGCGATCCTTGCGGCAGTTCGAGAGAGCGGTGTTGTCGCCCATATGTTCACTCAGGTTCATTGGGATCCGGCACAGCGAGTTCGAGCGATCGTCGAATCTGGCGAGCTTGGTGATCTTGTCGCCGTACATTGTGATGTTTGTTTTGCGAAGGGGCAGGGTGGCACGGCCGACTTGTCTCGACCTCGGATCGAACACGAGTCGCCGGATCGGTTTGAATTGCCCGATGCGAAGCGAGAGCTGACAAATGTCGGCGTCTACCCCGTCGCGATGCTTCTGTGGTTGTTGCGGCAAGAAGTTAAACGTGTTCATGCGACAACGGGTAACTTTTTCTTCGTCGAGCATCAATCAAACGATATGGAAGACTTCGGCCAAATGATGCTGGAGTTTGATGGTGGTGTTACGGCTACGATTTCCGCAGGCCGAGCAGGATGGCGATCGCATCCCGGTTTCGGTTTGCACCGAGTCTGTCTGATCGGAACGAAAGCCTCCATGACAGTCGATGCTCATCGACCACGAGTCGAAGTCTGGGCCGATGGCGAGCCATGGACAGCACCACAACGCGACCCAGACGATCCGATGGGCATGTGGGCCCCTTTGCCAGACAGTCCGTATAGAGCCGACCCGAAAAACGATTGGGTGTTGCCGGCGACTTCTTCATGGGCGACCGATGCCAAGCATTTTCTGGACTGCATTGAGCAAGGCCGGAGGAGTGATGTCTCGGTGGATGTCGCAGCTGCTGCGAGCGAGATCTTGTTCGCTGCATATCGATCCGCTGCGAGTGGCGCGACGATCGAGTTGCCGTTGTCGCGCTGAAGTAGCTACCTCGGATCCATTCGCTGATCAAAGTGCATCCACGCGACGCGCGAGTAACGAAACAGCAGTGGCGAGACAATCGCCAGCTGTGCGATCGCGATGGCAAAGATCATGGGCTCGCTAAATCCCTGAAGAAACAAATAGATCGATACAGGACCCGCGATCAGGATGCCGATGCCATAGCTGAAATACATGGCTCCCGTAAAGAACCCTGGCTCTCGTTCGAAGCCAAGACCACATTCAGGGCATTCCTTGTGAAGACCCCAGAAGGATCGAAACACAGGTCCGTTCAAGCATCGGGGGCAACGAAGACGCAAGATGGCCAGCAGTTTCATGGATGCATCTATGCAGTGAAGCCGAGTTCACGAGAGTAACGTCCCACGAACTACAATGTACACCAGAACGAGCGTTAGCGTGATGAGAGCAATTGGCTGAATCCGATCGCGCCGGCGTACCATCGCGAACATGCTGACTACGAAGATGATCGTCACGCCCGCGTCGCCCCAGTGAACCATCGGAAACACAAATCCTTGTGTGGAGAAGGGCCATAGAAGTTGCAGATGCCAATCGGAGAGTTCCGCCGTCCCCGAGTAAACCAGATCGGCGGCGAGGTGGCTCATGGTTGCAAGGATCGCAACCAACATCCATGCGACCAGACGCTGGTGGCTTCCCTCTTGTCGTGTCACGGATGCTGTTGAAGGTGTTCGCAGGACCCAGCAGAGCATTCGCTCGCCATAACCAACGAGGTCGAATCGATAGTCTAACGCTGCGATGCAGCATGCGAGGATCACGCAGGAAAAGAAACTGTGTCCCCACGCACGGTGCGCATGATCGAATAACTCCATGCCTCCGATAATCGTTAGCCCATCCCAATCAGGAGCAACAGCCGCAAGACCGGCTAACGCGACGACTCGCCACTGGTATCGGCGGTGCAAACCTGCCGCCAGCGTTCCATTGATACCCAGCATGGCGTGTTCGAATGTAGTCACGCGGCGCCTCTCTTAGCCAAGATTGACGACTTCCTGAAACTCAGGTACAGAAACGGGCCATCCCTTCTCGCTCCGAATGTTCTCTGCAAGACTCATCGCGGCGTTTTCTTCGCCGTGTGTCAAGAAGATGTTCTCGGGCGGTTGTTTGAGATTTCCGATCCAGTGCATCAGTGCCTTGCGATCGGCATGCCCTGAGAATCCATAGATTCGCGCTACCTGAGCTTTCAACTCGTAAGTGCGACCGTGGATGCGGACTGCGGGTTTGCCATCGCTGATCAATCGCCCCAGCGTTCCGAAGGCTTGGTATCCGACAAACAAAATGGTGGACTCGGGTCGGGAGATGTTGCGGCGGAGATGATGCTTAACGCGACCACCTGTACACATCCCGGAGGTTGCCATGATGATGCAAGGTTTGCGTTCGTTGTTGATTTCTTTCGACTGCGACGACGTTCTCGCCATGTGTAGCCCTGGGAATTGCAGTGGAGACCGATTCGAGCCGATCAACTCCCAAGCTTCTTGATCAAAGCATTCGCGATACTGTCGAAAAATGTCCGTAACATCAACGGCCATAGGGCTGTCAAGGAAGACCTTCAGGTCAGGAATTCGATCATCGTGAACGAGACGGCTGATGTAGTACATCAATTCCTGAGCCCGCTCGACCGCAAACGTTGGGATCACAACATTGCCGCCACGGGCAATCGTGTTGTTAATGGCATCGCACAGCTGTGTTTCGATATCACCTCGATCCTCGTGATCGCGATCACCGTAAGTCGACTCCATGACAACGTGATCCGCCGAGTCGAATAGAATCGGGTCGCGAATGAGGGGTTTGTTCCATTGCCCGATGTCCCCCGAGAAGATCACACGTCGTGTTTTTCCGTTCTCAGTGACGACAACTTCCAGCATCGCCGAGCCAAGGATGTGACCTGCGTCGTGAAACACAACCGAGACCGAGTCGGTAACACGCCACAACGTCTCGTACGGCACGCCGGATAGCATCGGTAAGGTTTGAAGAACGTCGTCTTCGTTGTACAAGGCCTTCTCCGGATATCTTCCCTTGCGTCCTTCCCGCTCGTGCCGCCTGCGTTTGTACTTCGCATCTTCTTCCTGGATTTTGGCTGAATCGCGCATAATCACTTCCGCCAAATCAACCGTCGGGCGGGTACAAAAGATCGGAGCGTTGAAGCCGTTGGCGACGAGCTTTGGAATCAGTCCACAGTGGTCGAGGTGCGCGTGCGTGAGCAGCATTGCATCGCATTCATTGGGCGCGATTGAATTCGGTTCCCAGTTTCGCGACAGGAACGCGCGTTCTTGAAACATTCCGCAATCGATCATGATCTTCGAGTCGGCAGTTTCCAGACAGTATCGCGACCCGGTGACTTGTCGATTTGCCCCAAGAAAATGCAGCTTCACGCTTCGTGCTCCTTGCGCTAACATTGTTTATCGCTGTAGTCGTAGCGGGCACCTCAACAGCCGTCAACGTCGGTGCCAATAAGAAAAGGCCGCCGAAGCGACCTTCCGTAATGACGTTCACATAGATAGAGCAGCGAGGACTAAAAGAACCCACCGCCGCCGCTTCCTAAGCCGCCTTGTCCCATGAACCCTCGACGACTCTCCGCGTTCTGCCAGTTTTGTTGACCCGAAGCGTCTCGCAGCATGTGCAGTACTTGTTCAACTTGACGATGGGCACGTGGGTTTTGGCGGATCACAATCATGCCATCAAACTCGCCAATTGTCCCAGGGCCACCCATCTCTTCCCAGCTCTCTGGCATGACGGCTATCGAGATGATGTTCATTAGTTGCTCTTCTTCCGTCATTGGGCCTTGCGCAACCCCGATTCCTCCACCTCCACCTCCGCCACCGACAAAACCTCCGCCTCCACCACCAAATTGGACGAAGACTTCCTTCGGTGACGATTGGTGGCGATGCGGTTCAACCCGTGAACTCTTGTCCTCAGACTTCTTTTTCTTACCGTTGCGATTGTTCTTCTTTTCCGCCGGAGAGGCATCGGTGCCGTGATCAAGCGAAGGATCGCTATCAGACTCACTCTCGTCGACGTCATACCCGACGTATGCCTCGAGCAGATCGCGACAGTTGTAAACTCGCACCTCGGCAATACTCTCGAAATCTTCCGCTGTCGTAACGAGAACAATGCCGTCGCGTATAACATAAGTCAAATCGAGATTCTCTAACATCAATTGAAGCGCCATGTCGACCGATACATCTGTCAGCGATAGAGTGACAGGTTCATTCGTCGAAATTCCAATGTCTTCAAGATACCGGACCTTCACGTAGAACTGTAACTCCGATTGGTGTTCTAGCTCGTCGAGGGCGTCCGCAAACGGTGTGTCAATACAATCGACGTCGATCCGCTTCCGGAGATTCGCTTCAGCTTGTAAGTCAGCGTCGCCAAGCCTTGGCGAGAACAGTGGAACTCGCGTCGTTGCTTGGTTCGCTTCGCTTTGAGCAACAAGCTTTGGTGGCGATAGTCCTGGGCGACCTTCTGGCCAGAAAGCACTTGTCATCAAAACGATCGCTGAGATCGCAGCAGCCGTACCGAATGTCATACGCATCATCCATCTCCTTCTCTGTCGTTGAAAGATCTGAACAAATTCGCCAGCCAAACCATTCGCATCGCCAAATTCTTCGAGTGCTGTCTCAATCGCCTTCTGACGCGAGACACCTTGAGCGAGCAACTCCTCGAGTCGCTCCTCCAAATGATCGCGCAATTCACTCGCAATGGCTTCACGTTGCGTTGGGCTCAATCGGAGCAGCCCGCTCAGCAACGCAAGATATTGATCGAATTCGCTCTTCGACATGATAATTATGCCGGTTTGGGCAGCGTTGGCAGAACTAGCGTCAACAATTGTCCGATGCATTCGACATAGCTGTGCCACTCTTGCGCTTGTGCGTGCAAGCGCTTTTGACCAGCCTTCGTCAACTCGTACCACTTGCGACGCCGACCCGTTGAATCGTCCCACTTGCTTCGGATCAGCTTGTCAGCTTCCAACCGATGTAACAGCGGGTACAACGTGCCTGCCTTCAGATCCACTCTCCCCTGACTCACGTCGCGAATCTGCTTCTGAATTGAATAGCCGTACTGTGGTTCGTCGGCCAAGACCGACAACACCATCAGATCCAAACTACCTCGAAGTAAATCGCGTTGGAAACCGTCAGACATAACACTGGCTCGTGTGAGTAGATCTTCTATGTATAGACGAGCTATGTATGTAAGTCAAGAGCTGAGTGCGTAGAGCATGGAGCCAGCGGGAATTCGCTAGTGCTTTGTCAACGCCTAGTTTGAGGGTTGTGGTCCTTGTTGGAGTCCACGCTTTAGCGTGCTTTTTCAGCCTAAAGGCGGTACTCCAACAAATGGTGCAACCCCCGCTTTTAACTGTGACGCTGCGCTAGAGTTTTTCGTCTTGTGGACAGGAGGACCGAGACTAGGCCAATTACGACGCCGCCGGCAGCACAAGCCAGCCACGTTGTCGGCAAGTGTGACTGCTCTTCGACTCCCCAGCCCTGGGCCTGAAGTTCCGTTTGATAGTACGCGACCATTAGCAGCAGGCCATTATGCGTTGCATGCAGCAACATGCCGGGCAGGACACTTTGTGTTCGATAGCAGAGCCAACCGAGAATCAGTCCCATGAAAGTGCTGGGGAGGAACCGTTCGGTTGACAGCGCGCTGGTCGCGATGACATGGAACGCACCAAACAACAATGCGGAGACAATGATCGCTGTGGATGGGCGAGACGACTTTCGCAGCGCTCCCATTAAATAGCCTCGGAAGTAAAACTCTTCGCACACCGCAGGTGTGATCGCAAGCGTGAAAAGTATCACGATCGGCGAGAGATCTCGCCAAGCGTCGAGCAACGACTTGACTGATTCAATTTTGGCCGGATCGACGCCGCCGAGGCCAATGAACTCGTTGAGCAAAAACACCTCATGAGCGAACGGCCACGCGGAGACGCCCAACAATGCGGCCCCGAGAAACGCGACGACCCCGGCGAGTCGCAGCTGAAACCCGCTGACAAATCGGACTCGCTGAACGGCAGCGGCGACCAGTGGAACGCCAACGAATAATAACGCCGTTACAACGGCCGAAGCTGCGAGACGTACGCCGATGCTCGCACCGGGCAATCGGTGTAGCAGGTTGCCCAGTAGAAAGTAGATAGGAAACAATGCTGCCAAGCAAAACATGGCTCCAGGAATCGTCGCTGCGTCACGTCGTTCTTCTGAACGACGCATGAGATCGGCCCAAGTCGCTTGGCTGCCGTAAAGAATCGCGTCAGTGCCAAAGATCCTCGCCGCCAAGCCGATCGCGGCGAACGCATAGAGCGCGGTGGACAAGACTGCCGCGGTCGCGAGCGTCGGTTGGACATCGCCTTCGAAAATATCTCGAGCCAACAGTACGATATTGACCAAAGGCGTCACGGCCAGCAACCCGTTGAACTCTAGTTCTGGCATTAAGCTCATCATCCCTGGGGCCAGCGACAACAGCATCAATGGGACGAGGTATGCTTGCGCTTCTTTGAAGCTGCGTGCGAAACTCGTCACGGCCAGCAATATCGCAGAGAAAAACGTGGCAAACAGAATCAAAAGCCCGAATACTTGAGCTACCAAGTTGATCGTAAGTCCGCCCGTGCCAAAGACTGCCCCGCCCAAACCGGTCGCGACTAGTGTGGCTGTCATCGCAACAAGATTCGCGGTGGCGGTAAACAGAGCCACCGTCAATACCGCGACGTATTTGGCGATGAGTAATCCGAGACGTGGCACTGGCGCAGCCATCAACGTTTCAAGCGTACCGCGTTCGCGTTCGCCCGCTGTTAGATCGATCGCCGGATAAACAGCTCCCGTGATCGTCATCAGGATCAGAATCAAAGGAACGAGCGTGGTCAACGAGAAGGCGGCCGCGCCGCCAGAGCCGGAGACCGACTCGAGTTCGATCTCCGTCGGCAAACGCGCGTGAAGAATGTCCCTAGTGTAAGCTGCGTTGATCGCCTCCAGCCTCTTGGAAATGTAGTCTGCCGCTACCTTGCTCAGCGCGGATTCCTCGCGATAAATCAGTTGGCACTTGAACTGCCGTCGAAATCCCGCCGATTGTTCCAAATCGTCACCTTCGAGTACCACGACACCGACGTCGAGTTCACCTGTGGCGACACCGCGCCTCAAATCGTCGCCGTACATCCACCGGATCTTTGGTTCGGCATCGAGCTTTAGCTGAGCCGCTGTCGGCGACTCGTTAGCATCACTCCTGGTTGATGCGGATGCGCGAAGATACGCGTCGCCGACCTGAAGAAACTTCCCTAGTCTCGAGCCGGCTTGCTCCGACTCGACGCCCAATACACACTCGACCTGCGACATCGAACTCAAAGAGGAAAGTGCGAATTTATGAAAGGCAATACTCAACAGCGGATAAACCAACAGCGGCATGAAGACCAACGTCACAATCGTCCTGCGATCGCGAAGTATCTCGCGCAGCTCTTTGACGCAGAGTCGCGCGAGCCGCCACGTTGCCGACGAACGCCGGAACTGCGGCCTGCTGAGTTGCTGATCGTGGTCGAGTGTCATGCGTGGATCTTCGTGGAGTGGGCTTCTATCTCGTCATAGTCGCGAGGGAAGCTGAATAGCATACCGCGCGATGTTCGCGTTAGCTGGAGTTCGCGGAGAATCCTTGTTCGTCCAGGAACCCCAAAAACATGTCGACGAGCGTGTCGCATCCAGTGGCTGCTTGTAACTCGCCAATGGTTCCTTCTCGCCACAACTGGCCCGCGTGGAGCAGACCGAAGCGATCGCACAGGCGTTGGGCTTCGTCCAGACGGTGCGTGCAGACGATCACCGCCTTGTTCTGGTCGCGAAGAAGCGCGATGTAATCGAAGACGACCTTGCTGCCGATCACGTCGAGCCCGCGAGTCGGTTCGTCGAGCAACATGACTGGCGGGTCGTGAATCAATCCGCGAGCGAGGATCACCCGTTGCTTTTGGCCAGTGCTAAGATTGGCACAGCGACGTTCAAGGATCTTTTGGAGTCCGAACGTATCGGCAAGGTGCTCCAAGCGAACTACTGCAACTTCGTGCGGCACGCCATATAGATCCCCAAAGAATAGCAACATCTCTCGGACGCTGAGCCACGGATAGACGCCGTCGTTGGCCGATACAAGTCCAAGCCGCGACTTCACGGCATCCGGTTCCGTCGAACTGCGATACCCGTCTACTTCCGCATACCCACTATCGGCTTTCAACAATCCAACGATCATCCGAATGGTCGTTGTTTTGCCCGCCCCGTTGGGACCGAGCAGACCGTAGACTTCACCCGCGGCCACTGAGAACGAAAGGTTGTTAACCGCGACGATCTTTTCGTCAGCTGCTCGAAACCGTTTCAGCAACTCGTGAACGACGATCATAAAAACGGTTGCCGGAGGAGCAAGGAGCAGCAGACTGGAAACTCATCGTAGACCCGCGGTACGGGCGCGCGAACCACCTATACGAACGGCCCTTTAGTAGAGTTCATCTCAAGAAGAACTACGGCTTCGGATCGTCAGGTTGATCCGACTTGGTTTTCTCGATGGTGCCGAACAAATGGCCGCCTACCTTGCCATGCGTCCAAGTTCCGGCGTACTTGTTGTTATAGAACACGACCCTTGCGCTGAACGTACCCATTCCGGGGATCGTAAAATCGGTCAGCGTCACGATCGGAGTGTCGCCCGCCCATTTGACTTCCAAAGGCAATGGTACGGTGACATCGTTCTGGCCGTACTGGATCCGCGCTTTGAAGAGCCAATAATCGCCGTCCGGCAACTTTGTGACACTATTGATCGTGTATCCTTCTTTTGGCAACGGTCCATCGTCTTTCCCTAAGATCGTGAACCGCCCGACGAGTTTTACACCCGATAGCGACTCTTCGAATCGTTTGAACAACGCTTCTTGCTCGGTGGTCGCCTCGTTGGACTTCGTATCGGTTGGTTGATTCGCGTCTTGCGAGTTGGCAACCGCGCAAAGGAGCGAGGCAAACATTGCGTTCAAAAGCAGATGCGAGCGTTTCATGGTTGTGATCCTCACACAGAGTATTCGCGTTGAAACAAGCGTTGCTGATTATAACCAGTTTCCAACGCGAAGCCGAGCGTGCAAATGTCCAAGTTATGCCGTGGGCGGCTTCATGAGGATCGGGTCACCACCACGAGCGAGATGGAGTTCGTAGAGCTGCACTCCCAGATGAGCTTGCATGAGCATCGCGATGCTCATGGTGAAGAAGATCCCAATGCAAAGCATTGCCGCGCCCACGATATAGAGCAGTAGCCCGGCCAACGCCAGGAAGAGTCCACTGAGAATCATCTCCATCCACGTGTTTCGGATGAACTGTTTGACAAAAGCGATGTCAAACGAGGAACCGAAGTCTTGCGTCAGCCCAGCTCGTAGCATCAACGGCACCATGATCATCTGAGCGGCGATTCCAATCGGGAATGCAATTAACACGACGATTAGCCCAACGACGGCAATCGCAATTCCTGCTCCATCGTCGCCCGCCGCAGCACCAGCGCCGCCGACGATGGCACCACCAAGCACGAAGAGCCCGAAGAATACCACAAACAGGACTAATACAACGACAAGTGAAACGAGGAAAACCCAGAATCCTCGCAGCAAGTAGTCGAGAAGCTTGTTCATATCGAAGTCAGGATATTGTGTTCCAGGATTCCGATGAAGGGCTTCGAGAATCTCGAACTGGTAACCTTGAATTACCAATTGCCCGATTACCGGGATGACGCTCGTCGACAGAAAGCAGAGACCTGTGAACAAGATGTTTGTAACCCAATTTGGATTTTCAAACACATAGTGAAACGACCGCATATACTCCATCGTGCCCGATGGTTGGAGCGGCTTTGCGGGTATCGATTCGTGGTCATAGGAAGCATCAGGCATCAGACTGTCCCTCTTGCGAGTTTGGCGCGACATTGCGACGGCAATTTACGCGGTCGGGCGGTTAGCGATTCAGGTGTATTCGACATCGGATCTGTTTTCTTTGACGAAGCAGCGTGAAATCTCAAGGACTCGTCCAGTCGCGATTTTCGCACGCCCGAAGGATCGCTTGATTCGTTCGGAGTGTTTGGATCGCTTCCTCTAGCGAACAGCTTGGCTTGGCCAGTCCTGATGCAACATCAAGGAAGCGGTTGGCTTGCGTGATGAAAAGATCGTCGCGTTCGAGTGATTCGCACGGTTCGTCGTGCCAGGAGTCGACCGGATCGATCTGCCAACGCCATCGTTGTTGGTGGGATTCAAAGCGTGCTGTGCCGCGTTCACAAATGACCGTTAACGAGGACTCATTCGGCGCTTGATGCTGGTTCATGGTGTAAGAGGCCAGCACGCCTGCATGTCGAGCGATCACGTTCACCGTGTCTTCGACGTCGACGCCTTCGAGTACTTGATGGGCGCAATCCGCCGCGAGTTGGTCGATTGGGCCGATGAGCCATTCGGCGGCGTTGATCATGTGCGTTAGAGCATCTTGGATCGCACCACCGCCGGTTGCTCGATCGCGATAGTAGATCTCGCGGTAGGCAGGGCGATAGGTCGGGAAATGTTGTCCCGAGCAGCCAATGACGTGGACGGGCTTGCCGAAGCGGCCCGAATCAAGGGCCGCTTTCATCGCGGTCAATGCTGGATGAACTCGCGTCACGTACGCGACCATTGCCGCAACATCCATCGAGTCGAGCAGCTGTTTGAGCTCGTCAACGCGATCCAGGTTCGTGCTCAGCGGCTTCTCGATGAGTAAATGCCGTTTCAACTTTGCGACATCGATCGCCATCGGGATGTGAAGTTGTGCAGGAGTGCAAATCACGACCGCGTCGAAATCTGATGCCAACGCCTCGTCCCAGCTGCCGTACGCGTTCGCCAACTTGTATCGATCCGTGATCAGAGTACGCAAGTCGTCATTGATCTCGCAAATCGAAACATCGGCCCGCTTGGTCTGTTGGAAGCAGCGCGTGTGGCGCTCGCCAATGGATCCGACACCGACAACGAGGACTTTTAGTTTCGAACTCATCTTTGTGAATGATCGTCGCCTTTCGCTCCGCGAAAGACGACGATCAGCGTCCCTTATTTGCCAAGTTGATTATTAAACGTAAACCCGAGTTTCGAGAAATCACTCTGCAACCGCTCGAATCCTTGCTTCAAAATCAGAAGATCCGCTTGATGGCAGATGAACCTCGCACCTTGCTCGACGAGTTCGCTCGAATGCTCAGGGCTGAAGCCGATTGTCCCCCAATGCTTGCCATGTGCCGACGCTGCTTTGGCAATCGCATCGCGGGCTTCTTTGATCGCGGGGTGATCGAATTGGCCCGGAATGCCGGACAAGATACTGAAGTCACCGGGGCCTAAGAACAATACATCAACACCGTCGATCGCAGCGATCGCGTCGACGTGTGCGATCGATTCGGGACTTTCAAGTTGGATCACGGTGAATGTCTGCTCATTCGTTTCGCGCAAGTAATCCGTCAGCGGCATCGTGCAATAAGGCATGTCCGGGTTGCCGCCATCGATGCCACGTGTGCCGAGCGGTGCGAACTTCGACCAGCGTACGACTTCCGCCGCTTCTTCGGCATTGTCACAACGAGGATACATGATCCCCTGGGCACCGGCCTCCAGAATTCGTCCCATTCGCATGAACTCGCCTTTCGCCGGGCGAACCATCACGTCGGACGTGCCAACTCGCGCGGCGCGAAGCAACCCGTTCGCTGTCTCGACGCTGTGGCTGTGATGTTCGAGATCGAGCCAAAGGCCGTCGAATCCCATCAGACTGGCAAGTTCGTACATCGACGGATCGCTCAAGTGCAACGATGTCAGTAGAACCGGTTCGTTGCGCGCGAGCTTCGCTTTGATACGACTCTTTCTCATTTCGTTCCTTTGCGCAGCGGGAGTAGGGACGACGTAGTCGGAGGGCAGCAGAGTAATACGTCGATTCACGGAACTAACTCAAGGCGTTGATCACCACATCGGTATCGGAGAGGTCTTCCAGCAGAACATCAGGATGCGAGTCGGCTAGTTCACCGGCGGGATGCATGCCTGTCGCCACGGCGAGGACTTTCGCGTTGATCATCCGAGCACAACTGATGTCCAGCGGCGTGTCGCCGATCACCCAAACTCGCTGCGAGTCGAACGAGCCATCTGCGTGTTGTCTCGCCGCCGCAACTGCTTCACCCGCAACTCCGTTTCGGTCGCGATGCTTGTCACCATACCCGCCAAAGGCGAAATGCTCGAACAGGCCAAAATACGACAGTTTGATTCGCGCACCATCTCGCAAGTTTCCGGTCAACAGTCCGATCGCAACGGATTCTTGCGACTCGAGCCGCTCGAGCAGTCGCAACACGCCATCGAGAACACGACCGCCGCGTTTGGGCAAATGAACCGGCAAGCGAGCCAGATATCCGTCACACAGACGCTGCCAGTTATCCGGCGAGTCGTCGATCTCGTGTTGCGCGAACAGGTTTGTGCCAATGCCCCGATCCGTACGACCGCTGAATGGCACCTTCGCTGGGTTGTCGATTCCAAAGTCTTCGCGAAAGGCTTCGATTAACGCCGCCCCACCAGCGCCACCGGTATTGATCAGCGTTCCATCAATATCAAAGAGCAGAGTGAGCATCTGAGAATTGTAGCCGGTCTGCCGGTCGCACGTCGACGGGACGAACCTGGTACGGCCGCGAGCGAGAAAATCTTGAGAAGTTTTTTGACTTGGCCCCGAAATCGAACTATTTATTTTAATGTCACGTCAAAGTTTTTGATTCGATGGACGGCGGCGTTCAGCTCGCCAACCTCGAAAATGGCAAACCGGTCGCGAGGCCGGGACGCAAAGCGATGGGTCTCTTTACATAGGCGGTATCCGCTGCCGAGAGATCGCCAAGCTGCCGAAGGATTGGTTTTCGTCTCTACTCTTATAGGGAGAGCTGAAGTGCGAAGTCAGGCTGCCGCTGTCAACTTCATGTAAATTCCCGGCTAGGTTCATCGGGCAGATGGATTTGGTTTGTTGCGTAGTCCGCCGGGCAGACGTACTACGCATATTTGGGCAGAAGCAAAGGGGTGCCTCGGGCAGGGGCACCCCTTTCGCTTTTCGAAGTGACAGAAGTTTCGCCGAAACTTTACTTCGAACTTTTGCTACCGCCTCGCCTCACGAACCAGATGATTCAACTCGGGCAGAATGACTTGCCCCATCGCAAGCCGGACTGCAGCTCTTGAGCCAGGCATCGTCAACAAGACGGTTCGTTCCATCAAACCGCCTGTTGCTCGGCTGAGCATTGCGGCTGCTCCGATCTCTTGGTAGCTCAGCATACGAAACAGCTCGCCATATCCTGGGACTGGTTTTGTTATCAAAGCCGTTACCGTTTCGAACGTTTGATCTCGAGTCGAGACGCCCGTGCCACCGGTCATCAGCACGGCATCGACTTGATCCGCATCGCGAAGCCATTCGAGCAACGGTCGCATTCGATCAGGTTCGTCGGGGACGATTTTGCGTTCGACGACCAGATGGTTCGCTTCTTCGAGGAAACGAACGACTTCAGCCCCGCCCGTGTCAGTTTCCTCGGTGCGCGTGTCACTGACCGTGATGATCGCACAGCGGATCTGATCAGGAGCGTCGGCTTTATGTTCGTCCGGTGTTGTGCTCATCGTGATAGGATGGAGTTGCACTCCGTACCCAGGGGTTCGACGGAGTACAACTCCGTGCTACGAAACGCGAATCAGCATTCCAGGCAGCGAGCTACTCGACCGAGAATTTGTGAACGGTTGTCTGTTTGTAGGTCTCGCCCGGTTCAAGGATCGTTGTCGGGAACTCGGGCTGATTCGGCGAGTCGGGATAATGTTGCGTCTCTAGGCAAAACGCGCCGTATTGGTTGTATCCTCCGCCGCCTTCACTGCCGTCGAGGAAGTTTCCGGTGTATAGCTGGATGCCCGGCTGCGTGGTGTAAATCTCCATCACGCGACCGCTGCTTGGGTCCTTGACGCGAGCGGCCAACGCCAGAGATCCGTCTTGGCTGCGAAGCACGTAGCAGTGGTCATAGCCGACGGGATCGGCGTCGATCTGCTTCAATCGCTCACCAATCGTACGGACAGTGCTGAAATCGAGCGGAGTTCCTTTAACATCCGCAAACTCGCCGGTTGGGATCAGACCATCGTCGACGGGCAGATACTTGTCCGACTCGAGTTGTAGCTCGTGATTCTCGTTGGTGCCTGAACCAGCACCTGCCAAGTTCCAGTAGTTGTGATTCGTCAAGTTGCAGGGTGTGGCTTTGTCGGTCGTTGCACTGAACTCCATATGCAACTCGTTCGAGTTCGTCAGCGTGTACACAGCCGTCACGTCGAGATTGCCGGGATAGCCTTCTTCGCCATCCGCGCTGCGGCGCGTGAACTTGACGCCCACGCCCTCACCCGTTTCGACGGCTTCGGCCTTCCAGACTTGCTTGTCGAAGCCGGCATCACCGCCATGCAAGTGGTTCGCGTCGTTATTCGTCGCGAGGGTGTACTCTTGTCCGTCGAGGGTGAATTTGCCTTTCGCGATTCGATTACAGTAGCGTCCTATCGTCGCGCCGAAATAGGGATGACGTGGCAAGTAGCTATCGAGCTTATCGAATCCCAGCGTGATATTTGCAAGCTTGTCGTCTCGGTCAGGAGTCTCGACCGAAACGACGATCGCTCCGTAGTTGGTCAACTTTACCACCAAGCCGTTCGTATTCGTGCAAGTGTAAAGGTCGATCTCTCGTCCATCTTCGGTCGTGCCAAACGGGGTCTTCTCGATACTCATCTCAGGCTTCGTCTCCGTCGCTGGTTCGGGTTCGTTATCAGGTTGAGTTGGGGCGGGTTCTTCCGTCGGTTGGGAAGCCTCTGCCTCACTCTCCATTGGCATCTCGACGTTCATTTCCGGATCACCCTCGACCGACGTCGTATTGGAGTTCGCGTTACTCTGCGTCGCTACTGTCGTCGTCGTCTTGACCCGACAACCGGCCACTGCGAGCAGACTCAGCAGCAAGCAGCTGCCCATCAAGGTCTTGCGTAACATCTGTGATTCCCGTGAGGTGAAGAGACTTACTCGTACTTTACCGCACCAACTTCGTTTCAACCGCGTATTATGTGCAGGTCGACAGCGACCGTATAGGCCCCAGCAACTCGTGGCGTATGCAGCAATTGATTGCGGATAGCGTCGGTTTTTGTCTGCCCAGAAAATTCTTCCAAAAAGTCGTGCAAGATTATTAATCGAGCGGTAACTATCTCTACGACCATGACGGAATCGAGAACGCATCGAGTCGCTGGCGGCTCGGCAAACAATACGAAAGTCGACTGGCAAATCGCCTTAGCTCAGCATGACCGCTGGCTGCGAACCATCGTTTATTCGCGGCTGCGCGATCGCGATGCAGTCGACGAGGTGATCCAGGAAGTGGCGCTTGCTGTTGTGCGTCAGGCAGCACCTTTATCTGACGCGTCGAAGATCGCACCGTGGTTGTATCGATTGGCAGTGCGACAGGTGTTGTTGTTTCGTCGCAGAATGGGCAGGCAGCGGAAGCTTCTCGGTCGATACGCTGATCAAATTGAGCCAGATGACGATCGCGAAGTAAACACTGATCCGCTTGATTGGCTGTTGGCCAGCGAACGCCGACAATTGGTTCGAGTCGCCGTCGAGCGGCTCGCTCCCTTGGACGCGGAAGTATTGTTGTTGAAGTACACAGAGGATTGGAGTTACGACGAAATCGCGAGACATCTCGGCGTAAGCGACAGTGCAATTGAATCGCGATTGCACCGCGCTCGCCGTCGATTACGCGAAGAGTTGGCTGCATTGGAAGTTGTTGAGGTCCAAAAATGAACAACCAACACGAATTTGATGATAGCCGAGAATTGGATCGCCTCGTCGACGGCGAATTGTCGAGGGACGAATATCGCGCGTTGCTTGTGGCACTAAACGAGCAGCCGGATGGCTGGCGGAAATGTGCGATGGCGTTTCTAGAGGCTCAAGCCTTTGGTCAAGAGTTTCATGCGTTACAAGATGATGTAGATGTAGCTGAAGTCGCTAGACTTCAGGAAACGACTGAATTATTGCGAATCCAGCTACGCAGTTCCGTCGGGCGGAATGTGAGCAGTCGACCGACGGGACAACTGGTCGGATTGATGTTGGCGATGGCCGTATGCTTTGCGTTAGCGTTTACTGGCGGCGTCTGGTGGAATGGGCGTGATTCGACCAAATCGGATGTTGCGGTCCCCGTCGTTGTTCGACCGACGGACAATTTGAGTCCAATAGCACTGAATGAGGGGTCGGCACTCGTCGCGCATGACGAACCAGCGATGGGCGTTGTACCAACGGAGCATGTGACGTTTGTCGTCGATCGAGGCGATGGCGAAAGCGAGCGATTCGAGTTGCCAATTTACGACGCGAGCAATCGCTTCGCCCGCCAACTGCTCCAGGATTCGCCGTCAATGCCCGAGGATGTCGAGCGAGCGATTCGCGACTCTGGATTCCATGTAAAGAGCCAGCGGCAGTGGGCGCCGGTCCGACTGCAGGACGGAAGACGTGCTTTCTTTCCTGTTGATCAGCTGGATATCACACCTGTTTCAGGAAGTAGCTATCACTAACCATTAATCGAAGCGTTCAGAAAAGGGAGTACGAAAATGAAGAGTCTTGTGAACCGCATCGTTGGCGTGGCGTTAATGTTGGGGATTGGTTTGGTTGGATCGGTGATGCGTGCCGATGAAGATGCGGAACCCGCCAATCAACTGGAACTCCGCCGAATTAGAGTCTTGGATCGAGTTTCCGCGAACTACTGGATTGGTGTCCACGCCGTACCAGTCGATGAGGCATTAAAATCACAGCTGAACATTGACGCTCGACTGATTATTCGCAGCGTGATGCCGGACAGTCCAGGAGCGGACGCAGGTTTACAGCAATTCGACATTCTGCTCAAGTTCGGTGATCGCGACATTAAGAATATAGAAGAGCTTCTCAAGTCGGTTGCAGCGAGCGAGGGCAAGGCGGTCAAGGTTGTGGTGTTGCGTGGAGGTAAGGAATCGACGCTCGATATCCAACCCACCGAAAGGCCGGCAAGCATCGCCCCGAATCTGCCGGGTGGCGCTGGCTGGAAGCCTCTTGAAGCTTGGTTTGGCGGGCCCGCAGGCAGTCGCCTCCGAATCGTTGGTCCCGGTGTTTTTGAAGGCTTGAATGCGCTTCCCGGAAACCTTTCGATAGATGTTAGTAGAGAGAATGACGATCCCGCGAACATCACGGTGAAACGTGACAACGAAACCTGGAAGATCACTGAGAATGAGATCGACGAGTTGCCCGAAGAGCTTCGCGAATACGTTCGACGACGCTTGGCCAGCCCGCGTGTTGCCTTAGAATGGTCGCCGCAGTTGAGGCTACGTGGAACTGACGATGGAGCCATCCGAGTTTTTCCGCACACGCAGATTCCCGAGGGTGTCGATGGATCGCTTCGCGAACAGCTCGGGCGGGCCTTTCAGCAACTGGAACAGCTTCAGCAGCGGATGAGCGAAGATGATCCATTCAAGGCGTTGCAAGAAGAGATGAAGTCACTGCGTCGAGAATTCGAAAAGCTCCGCAAACGAGATCAGCCTTCAGATCCGCCAGCGAGCGATACTAGCGATGCGTAACTATCCGCAAGGCAACTGTCTCGCAAAGCAGCCCGAGTGTAGTTCATGCTCGGGCTGCTTTCTTTTGCTAGCGAGTATTCAAGGACCGCTCGACATCGTTCATTGGCGAATGTGTCGGCATTGCATGCAAACGCTGCCCATTGAGTGGGCAACGGGATGTCAATTTGCGGTGTCTACGTCGGCGAAATGGCGCGAACTCGACGTGCTCACGAACCGCGCTCAGCTGACCGAAGAAGCCTTCTAAGCCGTTGTGTTAATTTGCATCTCTTACGCTAGCAGTGCTGCGTCGGACTGTATAAGACGACGAGGCTTATCTTTGGCCTCTCTTAGGCGGATTGGGCCTTTCAACGCGAGTTCATTGCGCGCTCGCGTCCGTTCGAATATTGACCTGTGTCTAAAAATAGGAGGTTGTGATATGAAACGACTCTTTACGTTCGCGTCGGGATTGCTCCTGGCTGCGATTACCGCCGTGCCTGCGACCGCTGACGAGTCGCTGAGCTTCAGCATTTCGGACGAATTGATTGCCGAGCCGGTCAGTATGCTCGGCGACGCACCAACGCCCGGGCAAAAGGACGACTCCTGTGCCTGCGATGCCAAAGGTGACAAGGGTGGCAAAGGCGGAAAGGGTGGCTGTAGTTGCTATCTATGGGGACCCGACGAGGCACACTCGCTTTACTCAGGCGATAACAGCCTCGGTATCTCCGTTGGTGGTTGGACGCAGTTCGGTTATCACAGCGACAACAGCGTCGCAGACTTCTTCAACACCAACGAAGATATGTTCAATTTGCATCAGCAGTGGCTCTACGCCGAGCGCACGGCGGACGGCAGTTGTGGTTGGGATTGGGGATTTCGAGCCGATTTCATGTATGGTACCGATGCCAATAATACGCAAGCGTTTGGCAACAACCCGGGTGCCTGGGATTACTTGAACGGTTTCGATCATGGCATCTACGGTTGGGCGATTCCTCAATTGTATGCCGAATTGGCAAACGGTGATTTTTCGGTCAAGCTCGGACACTTCTACACGCTGATTGGTTACGAAGTCGTTACTGCTCCCGACAATTTCTTCTATAGCCACGCCTTTACGATGAACAATAGCGAGCCGTTTACTCACACGGGTGCTATTGCTACGTATGGTTACTCGGACAACTTGACGTTGTACGGTGGTTGGACTGCGGGTTGGGATACTGGTTTCGATCAGTTAGGCAATGGCAGCAGTTGGTTGGGCGGCTTCGGATACTCGCTGTCCGATGACGTTTCACTGACCTACATGAGTACGTATGGCGACTTCGGCTGGCTCGCGCCTGGTGTAACGAATTCCTACTCGCACAGCGTCGTACTCGATGTTACTCTCACCGACAACCTGAATTACGTCTTCCAATCGGATATGGTGAAAGCCGGTACGTTTGATACGGTTGGTATCAACCAATACCTCTTCTACGCACTCAACGACTGCACGTCGCTAGGTGCGCGTGTTGAGTGGTGGAAGAACGACGGAGTTTCACTCAATGCCGCTACTTTTGGCTTGAACTACCAAGCGCACGCCAACTTGGTGTTGCGACCCGAGATCAAGCACGAGTGGGTGCCGAATGCAAACGTCGACCAGACGATCTTCGGCATGGACGCGATCTTGACGTACTAAGTATTGCAGTAAATACGTTTCGTCAGGGGGCGAAACGTAAGTAAGATACGACGGCGGTACCGGCTGCTCCCAAGGCTGGTACCGCCGTTATTTTTGCACACGTGCGCCGGTCGAACGAGTGCCTCGCGAGTTGGGACGCAAAATGTTATGCTCCTACCGCCGCTGAACGCTTCGGTGGCCTTCGTGGTTCGAGATGGCATGAGGTGGCCTTGGAACACTTTGTCGATCACGTTCGTGAACACGCGTTCTTCTACTACTTGGCCGGTGTTCCTTTGCTTGGGATCGCGGCTCAGTGGTTGGCGTGGCGTCTGCGGTTGCCGTCGATTCTATTGTTGCTCGCCATCGGCGTAGCGGTCGGCAGCTTTGTTAGTCCTGACGACTTGTTGGCCCATCTCGCAGAAGTCGACCCGAACTCGTCATCGCTTGGCTCACGAATACTCTTTCCAATTGTGTCGCTATCGGTCGCGGTGATACTCTTCGAAGGTGGTCTCACGCTGCGATTTCACGAATTGAAAGAAGCGGGTTCTAGCGTCCTGCGGCTAGTCACGGTCGGAGCCCTCGCGAGTTGGGCGTTAACGACCGTCGCTGCGGTCGGTCTGCTCAACCTGGACGTCCGCATTGCCGCGCTGGTCGGAGCGATATTGGTCGTAACTGGGCCAACCGTTGTCGCACCGATGCTGCGTCAGATCCAGCCGTCTCGTCGAATCGCGTCCGCCGTGAAGTGGGAGGGCATCGTCATCGATCCGATCGGAGCCATTCTCGCGGTGCTTGTGTTTGAGTTTGTATTTGCTCACGCCGGCGACGCAACGTTCGCTGCGATTATCGCTATGCTTTTCAAAACTCTAGCGATTGGAGGTCTGATCGGTCTCGCGACCGCGGCAGTTTTGGTCCGCTCGGTGAAGCGGTACTGGGTTCCGGACTTCTTGCATGGTGTTGTGTTCTTGACCGTCGCGATGGGAGTATTTGCCCTGTCTAATTTGCTGCAGGAGGAGTCGGGCCTGATCACTGTAACGGTGCTTGGCGTGGCCTTGGCAAATCAAAAGAGCATCTCGATACATCATGTACTTGAGTTCAAAGAGCATCTTCGAGTGCTGCTCATCTCATGCCTGTTCATCGTGCTTGGCTCGCGAGTTGATCCTCACGATGTGATGAATCTGGGATTGGGTGGCGTCGCATTTCTCGGCGCCATGATTTTTATTGTGCGACCAGCATCCGTCTTCTTAGCGACCATTCGGTCGTCGTTAACCTTTCAAGAACGCATCTTTCTCGGATTCCTCGCGCCTCGAGGAATCGTCGCCGCCGCCGTGTCGTCCGTGTTTGCTTTGAAGCTTGCGGCATGGAGTGGTGATGGGATTGGCAGTGAAGCGTTTGCGCGGCAAGCCGACTCGCTCGTGCCAATCACATTTCTTGTGATTGTTGGCACTGTGTTTGTTTACGGATTGTTCGCAGCGCCGCTCGCTCGCCGATTGAAGTTGGCCGATCCAAATCCGCAAGGCATCTTGTTCGCAAGTGCCGAGCCGGGGATTCGAGAGATCGCGAAGCAAGTGCAATCGGAAGGCTATGCAGTTCTCTTAGTCGATACGAACTATGCCAACGTCGCCGCCGCCAAAATGGCAGGGCTGCCGGCCGAGTGCGCGAGTATTCTCTCCGAGCATGTACGCGAGGAACTGGACCTGGCTGGTATTGGTCGCCTGCTTGCGTTCACGGCGAACGACGAAGTCAACTCGCTCGCCGTTCGCGAGTTCTCGCACCTCTTCGGTCGCGCCAGTGTCTATCAGTTGACTCCTTGGGATGAGGGTTCTGGTAAACGCACCTCCGTTTCCGAGCACTTGCGGGGACGACTTCTCTTTGACGATGAACTAGATCATGATGCATTGGCAGATCGATTCGTCAGCGGCACTCAGATTAAGACGACGAAACTGACTGATGAGTTTGACTACGAAGACTTTCAGTCACGATATGGAGCGTCTGTCGTTCTGTTATTCATTATCGACGAGGCGAGGAAGTTGGATGTTTGTACTCTGGAAACACCGACCGTGCCAAAACCTGGGCAGACAATAATCGCTCTCGTCGAGCCGATTGTTGACGCAACAACCGGAATTGGCGAGGAGTGAACGTCCCATGTCAAATGTCGACTCTCAAGAAGTCTCTGTCGGTCGTGTCGTCTTAGCGAGCTTCATCGGTACGACGATCGAATGGTACGACTTTTTCATTTACGGCACAGCGGCGGCACTCGTTTTCAATCGGCTGTTCTTTCCGGAGTTCGACGACCTAACCGGGCAGATGTTCGCCTACGCGACCTTTGCCATCGGGTTCTTTGCTCGACCGATCGGTGGAATCGTTTTTGGTCACTTCGGCGATCGACTCGGTCGCAAGACCATGCTCGTCACGACATTAACCATGATGGGCGTAGCGACATTTCTAATCGGAGTGTTGCCAACTTACGAAACGGCCGGCATCCTGGCACCGATATCGTTGGTCGTGTTGCGCTTCGTTCAGGGTTTGGGAGTTGGGGGCGAATGGGGCGGCGCGGTGTTGATGGCCGTCGAACACGGCCATCGCGGGCGGCGCGGATTGTACGGCAGTTGGGTGCAGGCAGGAGTGCCGGTTGGCCTTTTATTGGCGACCGCCGTCTTCGCGATCTTCAGCTCGCTACCGGAAGATCAATTCCTGGCGTGGGGATGGCGCGTGCCGTTTTTGCTCGGCATCGTGCTGCTCGGAGTCGGCATGTTTATTCGTGTGCGGATCATGGAGAGTCCGCTTTTTGCGAAGACCAAGTCGAAGCAACAGATGCCTCCCTTGCCCGTGTTGGAAGTCCTTCGCAAGCATCCCGGTAATGTCTTGTTGGCGATGGGGGCGAGGTTTGCCGAGAACGCTTCATTCTACATCTTTAGCATTTGGGTTATCTCGTATGCCACGGAAACGCTTGATCTGCCGAAGAATACGATCTTGACCGGCATTTGGCTTGCCGCAGCTGTTCAATTCTTTGCGATACCGGTCTTTGGCGCGCTGTCGGATCGTTGCGGTCGCCGACCGGTTTATCTCGGCGGTGCCCTGTTCATTGTGTTGTTCGCGTTTCCATTTTTCTGGCTCGTTAACACACAGGAGAGCTATCTGGTATGGCTCGCCATCGTTCTGGGGTTGATTGGCCATTCTGCGATGTATGGTCCCCAAGCCGCGTTTTTTTCGGAGTTGTTCGGAACGAACGTACGGTACACGGGCGCATCACTCGGATACCAAGTCGCATCGCCTCTCGCGGGTGGTTTGGCTCCGCTGATCGCGACGCAACTGCTCGTCGTTGGCGATGGCGATCCCTCGTTAGTCGCCGTCTATATGATCCTGACGGGCATCATCACACTCGTCGCCGTCTATTTCGCAGGCGAGACCTATCGATCGAACATCGAGCGGTGAAGTCCGTAGGGGAACTAGGGTGGGACTGTTGTCCTGCCCGGCGACCGGTATTTGGTCGGGACAAGGGTCCTATCTCTTCGCGTTGCGGAAAACTCAGCGAGCGCGGGACGCAGGTCCACCGATAAGTGCCCACTGCATCCGCTAGCGTATTCGATTGGGGCACTTGGTGAATGATTGAGACTTTCCTACTTTGCGTCTCAAGTCGTCTCAAATGGCTTCCCAATCAGCCGGTAGTATCTCGCTTGTTGCTCGGGAAGTAGAGCGTTGATACATGCTTCCAGTGCGTTTTTCCAGCGTTCGTCCCGCTTCAATTTCGACTCGGCGTCATATTCATCTAGCTTCTGAGATAATTCCTTCTGCTGGCGTTTGGTCAGGGCCAAAGCTTCGGCAACGATCGGGCTACGCAGTGGATCCCGACGGTACCGATACACGGCTGCTTGAAAAACCAATTGATTCAGACGCTTCAGTTGGTGTGGCAAAAGAATCTTCGGTAGTTGTGATTGTTCTCGCTCGACAAGCAACGCTACTAAGTTCTTAAGTTCCAGCCCTTTCAGGTCGTCTCTTTGAGCAGCCTCGTAGTTGTCTGCAAAAGTTGTGAGTAACTCCTGAAGTTGCTTGTGTTGTTCTTCAATTACCTCTAGTTCCTTTCTGACGTTTGCAAACCGCAATAAGTTTACATTCGCACTCCACGGGATACGCCCCAAGAGTCCTTTGTCCTCGTTAGGTGCCGGTAACGACCCGGCGCGATATCGCTCGCCATAAATGTTATCAAATTTGGCCTGTTGCAAATCGGTTAGAATCGCATCAATTACCTCCGCGCGGTTGGCAACACGGATTTCCCCCGCCTCGTTCAACCGCTTATGCTCCCGCTGGAGGACGACCTTCCACGCCACGTGCTGTTCGTCATTTAACCCAAGAAGTTCTGCGAACGTATCCGATTGTAAAACCAGAACGCCGACGTAGCGAATCGACTGTTGCAACACAATTTGTTGAAGCCGGGCACTTTGTTCAGGACGCAAAACTTCATCAAACCGCACCCGAATAGGAGTTTTATGTTTAGGAAGTTCGGCATTCAAAAACACGTTTGCCTCCTCGTTCGAATAACGTCTTGCTTCTCGAATCGTACTCTGTCGCATTGCCTTATATTCGTTGAGAAGATTTCTGGCTTCGACCAGCTGAATGTCCGTGAATTTGATCTCCTTCCGAATTTGCTCATAGCGAATTACTGCCTCCAAAGGGCGGATGCCGAGGAAACCGTCAGGCAGCGACGTCAACGGCTCGGCACCCACACCATGTTGCGGATTGATAACCACGGTGAGAGCCATGAGCGTGGCGATTGTCGGTGCTTTGTGAAACGAGATCATAGTATTTGCCTCGCGAGATACATATTTAGGGGCGCTGATCCGCCACCGATCGATCTAGGTCCCACTACATGCATAGATCATTAAAGGGGCAGTCCGCAGGGTCTGGATCCACACCCATGCCGGGATCCATATCGATGCCAGCATCCCCAGCCCACGGGCCATCTTCAACACTATTTGTGACCTGCTCCTGTTGCGTCCAAATCCCGCCGACTAACTCGACCCACCAGTCTGTCTTCGTTACGTTCAATACGATCGGTGGAGTAACCGTTTCCGACCGTTCAATTTTGTATCCATCTTTCAGTTTATCTAGGCCTGGCACTGGATTGGGCGCGTGGTCAGTCATCACCTCGCTTTCAAGTATCTCGTACTCGATACGTTCGTTCCACGTATGCTTGTTTTTGGTGAGCGAGCCTATTACCTCCAGAGTCGCATCAACCACGGGACTAAAAACGATGCTTCTGTCGCGTTCATGTACCAAAGATCTTGAATTTTTTCGTCCGTGTCGACTAGACCAAAGAGGTTGGACTTATCGACGCTCTTGTAGTACAAGTAGTAACCGCTAAAAGTTGTAAGTACTTTCTCACTACCGCTTTGAAATCCGTTGGTCCATTGCCACTCTTTGATCTTATCTTCGTCCTGCGATTCATACCAAACTTTACCTTCTCCATAGAAGTCACGAGTGTCTCCCCAATTTGCGCGCCCGTAGTAGGTGCTTTCATAGATCAGATGTGAAGTACCGATGCCATTGGAGGCAAGGTCTTCCCATGTCTCCGTTATTGTGGGATCAGCTTTCGTTCCGGAACGTTGAGTTTCCGTGCGCTCTGTGATCATTTCAAAAAAGTTACCACGTGCGGTTGGGACATAGGCGGTTGCCAACAACAAGACGGTGAGTAGAGAACAGATTTTGTTTTGCACGGTCGCCTCCGAGGGGCAAAAGAGTATTCATCAAGACTACGGTTTCTCGAACGGCAGTTTCATTCGAGACACCAACTTACCTCCCCCCCACGATTGGATGTCAAGTAGCGACTGCCGCCCCGCTCGCCTTCCTGTTTGCGACAATGGCGAGGCTGCCGCGGGCAGCACGGATGAGAACCGAAGCGTCCACGAAAAAACGCCGCAGGGGAAACCTGCGACGTATTCCGATTGATTCAATGTGCAACGAAACGTTAACGCTTCGAGAACTGTGTGCCGCGACGTGCACCGTGCAGTCCAGGCTTCTTGCGTTCTTTCATACGAGCATCTCGCGTGAGGAAGCCTCCGTCACGAAGGGCCGGAAAGAGTTCTTCGTTGTAGCTCATCAAGGCTCGAGCCAATCCCATGCGGATAGCACCCGACTGGCCTGTATTACCGCCACCCGACGCACGGACGAGAACGTCAACGCTCTCACGTTGCTCGCATGCATCGAGAACATCCAAGATCCAACTTCGGTCTTGATCTTCGGTAAAGTACTCAGCGATGTCACGGTCGTTGATGGTGATCTTACCGCTACCGGCACGAACACGAACGCGAGCGACTGACGACTTGCGTCGTCCCGTGCCTAAGGCATCGCCGTTAATCTTGTCTTTCTTTACTGCGACCATTTGATTCGCTCTACCTGAATTTCAGTAAGTCGTTTACTAGCGGCGGTGTTTAGCTACAGCCCATATCACGCGACTCAGGCTTTTGCGCTTGGTGTGTATGATCGGGCCCGGTGAAGATCTTTAGCTTTGATAACATTTGTCGACCAAGACGATTCTTCGGCAGCATGCGGCGTACGGCTTCGCGAAGGATTTCCTCTGGTTTCTTTTCGAGTCGCTTCTCGGCTGTTTCACTTCGCAGCCCAGGATATCCGGTATACCAGGTGTACTTCTTTTGCTCCCACTTCTTGCCGGTGAACTGCACCTTCTCGGCATTTGTGACGACAATGAAATCGCCGGTGTCGACGTGTGGAGTATAGGTCGGGCGGTGTTTGCCCATCAGGATGACGGCAATATCACTGGCCAATCGGCCAACGATCTTATCGCTCGCATCGACGTGCCACCATTTTGGTGTCAACTCGCCGGGCTTCGCCATATAAGTCTTTGTGGTGACCAACTTTGCATCCTCCCGGAGGCAGTGTGTTTGGAAGCAACGTCTGGTTGCTTGGCTGTATCAACTAAAATCGCGAAGCGGCGACGAGAACGTCCTGCTCACGACTATTTCGTCAGGGGAAACGAGTGATTTTAGCGACTCGAATCGGGGGCAGCAACCGCTCTCTGGCGTAAGACAAAGGATTTCGTGTTCCGAATGTCCCAGATAGCCCCACCCGGCGGAGTAGTAACCGTTCGTCTCGTTCTTCGTTGGCCATAGAATTCTAGAAATCTCAGGGCAACCCGTTGGCTACTCCTCCATCACATCAGACTCGCGTTTTCTCGCTAGATCGTTTACCTGTTCCTCATACTTCTTGATCAGTTCTTGGACTTCGTTCTTCGTGTCGTCCCGAATGTCTTCGCTGATCGACTTGTCCTTTTCGGCTGTGTCAGCGGCTTTGTTGGCGTCGCGACGCACATTACGAAGCGAGACCTTCGCCTCTTCTGCCAACTCCTTGATCCGACTAACCATTTTCTTGCGAACTTCACCGGACAGCGGGGGAATGTTGATGCGGACCAAGCGACCGTCGCTCTGCGGATTGAACCCCAAGTCGCTGGCGATGATCGCTTTTTCGATCTCTTTAATTGTGCTGGGATCGTAGGGACGGATGACGATCTGAGTCGGCTCTGGCGCTCCAACAGACGCCAACTGCTTGATCGGCGTCGGCGAACCATACACGTCGACCCGGAGCGTATCGACCAAACCAGGGTTTGCGCGTCCTGTTCGGATGCCAGCAAGAGAAGACTTCAGGTGGGTGATCGCTTTGTCCATGCGATCTTCGGCGTCAAACAGGATTTCTTCGGCGGACATGGCAGCTTCCCAATTTGAAGACGAATGATTTGAAGTGGTTCATCTAAAGATGATACGGAGTCAAGCCAACACATGGCAAGTTCCTCGCCGCTCGGCGAGAAGCGGAAAAATGTCCAGTTAAGCCTTGGATGTTGGAGCGATTAACGTGCCTACTTTTTCTCCACGCACGGCGCGCTGAATGTTGCCGTCCTTTTGATAATTGAAGACTAGGATCGGAACTGCGTGTTCCATGCAGTGAGTAATCGCGGTCGAGTCCATCACACGGAGATTCTTTTCGAGCACAGTGCTGAAATCCAGTTCGCGATAGAGGACGGCGTGCGGGTTCTTCTCGGGGTCTTCGCTGTAGACACCATCAACGCGAGTCGCCTTCATGACGATCTCGGCTTCTAGTTCCAATGCCCGCAAAGCCGCAGCAGTATCAGTCGTCACGAACGGCCCGCCAGTTCCGGCCGCGAGAATGATGATCCGTCCCTTTTCCAAGTGGCGATGGGCTCGCCGGCGGAGGTAAGGTTCGGCTACGCCATCCATTTGAATCGCCGACATCAAGCGAGTTTCGCAGCCGATCGATTCCAGGGCGTCTTGCAGAGCAAGTCCGTTGATGACCGTTGCCAACATTCCCATGTAGTGAGCGGTCGCCTCGTGGATACACGCGCTAGCGTCTTTGAACTGAGCACCGCGGAGAATGTTGCCACCACCGATGACTACCGCGATCTGACAACCAAGTTCCGCTGCTTTATGGACTTGTCGGGCGATATGCACGACTTCTTCCATGCTGATTCCGCGCTCGCCGCCACGCGAAAAACTCTCGCCCGAAAGCTTGAGGATCACTCGCTTGTAGCGAGGCGCTTCGCTCATTGTTTCACTCATCGAAACTCCAAAGACATAGATGCAAGCACAAAAAAGGCCCCAGACGTATCCGGGGCCGTTCGAGAAACAATTGCTTACTCGCCCAATACCCAGTGAATAAACTGAGTGACTTCCATACCGTTCTCTTTGGCATACTGGCCGACCGTCTGCTTCGGTTCTTTGACAAACGGCTGCTCGAGGAGAACGCGCTCGGCGTAGTAGCTGCGAATTCGGCCTTCCACCATCTTGTCGACAATGTTCTCCGGCTTGCCCTCTTGAAGAGCGGCTTCACGGAGGATGCCTCGTTCCTTCTCGACTTCGGCCACGTCCAGATCCGCGACGTTCAAAGCCGCTGGTCTCATGGCGGCGACATGCATGCAAACGTCCTTGGCAGCTACGTCGTTACCGCCTTTCACGCTGGTCAGCACTCCCGCAACTGTGCCGGAGTTGTGGCTGTAACCGCCGCTGGTTCCATCAATACGTTGCATACGACCGATGTTGAAGACCTCGCGAATTTTGTTCATAAGATCGTCACGTTGCTCTGCAAGACTCTGGCCGCTCTTGCTTGGCGAAGGCTGGGCGAGAAGCTCGTCTGCCGAGGAAGCTCCAGGGCCTGTGGCGAGTTGCTCCGCCAAATCGTTCGCCAGTTGGATGAAATCTTCGTTCTTGGCAACAGGATCGCTTTCGCATTTTAGTTCGACAATTCCCCCCGTCGCTTTGTCTAGCCCGGAGTAAAGGCCGAAACGGCCAAAGGCTGTTTCACGATCGGTTCGACCGCCCATGACCTTGAGACCACGTTCACGAAGCCACTGAATTGCGGCCTCTTCGTTCCCGTCACATTCCGCGAGTGCCTTCTTGCAGTCCATCAACGGCAAACTAGTCTTTTCTCGCAATGCCTTCACGGCAGCCGCTGTGATTGCAGCCATGATATTTCTCCTTGCTGTTATTCGTTCAGCTATTTGAATCCGACCCGTATCGGTACGACACCACTGGGCCGGAAGAGTTCAATGAAGATCGACTCGAACTCGCAACGGAATCCTGCTTTGGTGGCGAATCTCGCCCCGAAACATTCCAGCGATCCGAGAGAGTTACTACGCGTCAGCTGCTCCGTCGGCTTCCGACTTCGCATCCGCTTCGGCTTGCACATCGGGTGCTACTTCGGTGACGTCAGGCTCCGCGTCCTTGTTCTGTAACTCGACGTTGGTTTTCGCCGCGACGATCGCATCCGCCACTTGCTTGGCGATCAACTCGATCGATCGGATGCCGTCATCGTTGCCGGGAATCGGCAAGTCGACCAAATCCGGATCGCAATCCGTATCGATCAAGGCGACCGTCGTGATGCCAAGTTTGCGAGCTTCTTGGATTGCGTTGCGTTCCTTCTTGGGGTCGAAGACAATCAAGCACTCGGGCAGACGATTCATGGTTCGCAAACCGTTCAGGTTGCGATACATCTTTCGATACTCTCGATTCAATGCCGATTGCATCTTTTTCGAGTAAGTCGAAAGCTCTTCACTCCCACGTAGTCGCTCCAACTCTTCCAAGCGGGCGAGTCGATTACGAATCGTGCGGAAGTTGGTCAGAGCACCGCCAAGCCAGCGCTCGTTCACGAACGGCATGCCACAACGAAGCGCTTCACGCTCGATCGTTCCACTGGCCTGACGCTTGGTTCCGACAAACAGAATCAAGCTTCCACCAGCTGCGACATCGCTAAGATACTTCTTGGCTCGCAGTAGACCGCGAACGGTCTCGCGGATATCGATGATGTGAATCAGGTTCTTGCGGGCGTAGATGTACGCCGCCATCTTCGGATTCCAGCGGCTGGCACGATGGCCGAAATGCACGCCAGCTTCGACGAGTTCTTGAACTAGTGTATTTGCCACAAACAAACTCCCTAACTTCTAGTGACCAACGAGCGATGACGAGCCAAACCCGTCACAGGTCGAACCTTCGCTCATTCAGCCGAAGGAAAAAAAGAGGTTCCCCGCCGTTCGCAAATCGTGCTACACGCCCAGTTTGCGGCGAGGGTACAAGCGACTGAATTTATCAGCCTGAAGAAATCTGGTCAATTGGGAGTCGACCGCCGTTCACTCGTCTTTGGCACCGCCCAGGGTGACCGTAATCTTATACTTGGTCTGGAGATGCGCATGTGCCTGGCTGGCGTAACGATCCTTTGGGAAATTCTTGCAGACTTGTTGAAAGGCCCTGATTGCGGCTTCCTTTTTTCCTGCTTGCTCCTGCGTATAGCCAATCTGGAGCATCGCCCAGGGGGCTGAATTCGGAGCGCCGCCGACCACTTGGTTATACAGAATCACGGCTTCTCCAAAGTCCTTCATCGCTCGATGACAAGCTGCCATTTCCGAGTAGTTGCTCGGAAAGTTGTTGCATTGGCGGTAGTAACCGATCGCTTCTTTGTGCTTCCCCGCGTCGCGATAGCTCGTCGCGATCAGCCACAGCCATTTCTCTGCATTCTCACCGTCGGTCTTTAACAGCTCGTTGTAGACAGCGATCGCCTGATCATACTTTCGGGCCTCACGATAAGCATTACCAACCTCACTACTCCACCGCGCCTGATTCTCGGGATCAGACGCGACGTTGCGCTGGTACGCTTGGACCGCAGCATCGTAATTCTGCTGTTGCCGATAGCTGTAGGCGATTTGATTCTGAGCTTCGATCTTGTTCCCGAATTTCGCATACTGAGCGCGTGCCTGATCATATTTCGTGATCGATTTGTACCAGTCACCCAGTCGCTGTAGCGTTGTGTCGTTCGTGCCGAAGCTCTTCGAGAGTTGCTCGTACGTTCCCGCAACTTTATCCTCTCGTCGTGAGGCAGCGTGGAGATCGGCCATCGCATACCAGTGCTGGAGCGCCGCTTGTTTCGCTTCATCCGTCGAACGATCCGTTGGGATTCGCTGACGAATCCAGGCAACGCCTTTATCGGCGATCTGTTCGCCTTTCGATCGCGTTTCATCATTGCCTGTCAAGCGTGATATTGGGCCGCGACTGAAACTGGCGACTTGGGCGACCAACTGGTCTTCTGGATAGGTGGTTGCCAACGCCTTAACGGCCTCTTCGAAGGAACCGTTCTCGAACAGATAGGCCGCGAGTTGCTGCGATGCGGCTACGCAATGGTTCTTCGACTCGCGCGTTCGCTCGAAATCGAAGGCAAGCCGACGCCACAATTTGACTCGATCGTCAACATCATCATCAATCGATGCGATATCGATCAAATCAACCGTCGCATAAACCGCCACAAGATGTTTCGGATGATTTTCAAGAACCTCCTGGTAAGCCTTCTTGGCTTTGCGAACTTCACCGATGTCTTTGTAGGCTCGCCCGATATAGTAACCCGCTGCAACCGCTTCCGGTGCATCCGGCCAATAGTCAAGAATCGACTGGAACCCTTCCTTGATTGCAGTGTTTTGTCGCCGCAGTTCTATCAGGCAGAGGCTCCACTTCAACTGCGAGTAAGCCGCACCGTCGCTTTGCTCGTAGAGCGTCAGGAATTTCTCGTACTCGGACAACGCGACTTTGAAGTTCTTCTCGCGATAGTATTTCTCGGCGATGTTCAGCTGATATCGCTCGACCTCGCGCAGCTCCTTCCAACGCTCAAGAGGCAATTGGTCGAGCGGTTCGGCATACGCAGACCTCGTAAGAACGATGCATGCCAAGAATGCCACGACGAGATTCGCTGAGATTGACTTCATCTGTCTCACTTTGCTTTCTGTTGTCGCGAGGCCAGCCATTTACTGTATTCCGAATGGGCGTAGAAGATAACATTTGTTCCGAGTTGATAACACGCTTCGTAAATTTCCGGCGATACGCCGGAATGATCGTCGGTCCAGGCGTCGCCGATGTCACCTGGATGGTAATAGCAAACCAACCGCCCGTCGACTCGCCATCCGAGCGCATCCTTACCGCCGTGAGGAGCGACGTACGGCAGGAAGGGGATCTGAAACGGTATGCGGTGGATTGAATCATCGAGCGGGATTTTGCTGGGTCGCACGTTTGGCAACACCCGACGCATCAAGCCAACGAACTGGTTGTGAAAGTGGCCGCTGCCGCCGTTGTCCCCAAAGATCATCCCGTGCTTATCAATGACGTACTCGCGGAGTACCTTCACCTCGCTATCGGAGATCGAGATGTTGCGTTGCCCTGTGAGATAGACCATCGGCGGGCTCTTCTCTGGCAGAAAATTCTTCAATTGGCCGACGGTTCGTGATTCGGTTTGCTTGGCGACCTTTTGTTTAGTTCGGATACCGTACTCGATCAGCATGTTTACATCGGCACCGATACCAAAGTCCTGATCCCAGTCGCCTCCGGCATACTCCAGCCGTATGAAGCGAACTTGCCCCTTCGGCGTTCCTCCAGCGAAGCCAGCTCCAGCCCCTTCACCGTAACCTACCGTATAAGCATGTTCGGTGATCTCGGTCAGTTGCAGTTTGACTTCGTCGATCGGAGGCACTTTAAAGCTGATCGCGCTGAACGGATTCACGACGAACTTCTTCTTGATCACTTTTTGAACTTTGAGCGTTTGGGCGATTGTTTGTTGTTGACCGCCACCTGCTGGCATTTCGTACAGCTCTTGGCAGCCACCCATTTGTGTGAAGATCAAAAACAGGATAAGGAACGCGACCGAATACCCTGACAACGCCGTGACTGATTGATTTAGTTTCGCGTTGCGCCGGCCGTAGTACCATGCCGATGGATCGAACGGATTATTGATTCGTTGATCGCTCTGGACGTCGCCAGCTCTTGAAGTCGCCGGCGTTGCCCGAACAATTGGCAGTTCAGACTGCCCGGATCGCCTTCGGGATTCGTGCACTTGTGAGGCGCGCTCGACTGCCCAGATCGACCACGCGAGTCCGACAAAGAACAATCCGGCCGTACCGACGCGAGCGAGATGAGTTCGTGGAACGTCCCACTCAACCGCGTCGAAGCTGAAAACGCCCAAATGCCACAGTAAAACGTATGCCACCGTCAGCACGAAACACACCAGTTGCGTTTGACGTTGACTCGGACGTGTCGCCCAGCGAATCCAACTGATAGAAATCGGCAGAGAGGCGACGAAGACGATCGCTTGTAGCCAGCTTACGACCGATGCCTCGAACTGAATCCACATCCAATTCGCCAAGCAGAGCAGCCAGATCACTGCATAGGCACAAATTAATTGTGCGGCGCGTCGTGAAATCTGCAGTGCCCGGTTGTTTGCTGCTTCCATCAGTCGATCAGCTATTCAACTCCGTCAAGAAGATTATCGAGCTTACTGTCGAGCGGATTCGAGTTGGGATCGGCCTCTGCCGCGCCGCCGATTCCCATCGCTTCCGCCGCGCGTTCGAGATCCGGCTCGCTGGTGGCGGCCGTAGTTTGATCCTCGGTCGCCGCAGGAACGGGCTGTTTCTCGTTCGTTGATTGTGCTGCCGCAGCTGTTTTCGGTTTCTTGCTGACGCTCGCGGGCGCGCCCTTAATCGCGTAGGGAACAACCGTCAAAATAACCAACAGTACAACACAGCCTGCAGTCGCGGTGAGGACGCTTCGAAACAGATTGCTTTCAGCCGCGATCCCCATCACTTCCTGTGGGCTTCGGCCTTTCAGACGACTGAGAAACTCGCGTAGTTCGGCGGCTGCTGCGCCACCTTCAGTCTTTACGCGTTGGAGATCACCCGCGATTCCGCCAGGTCGAGTCTGTTGCTGTTCGAGATGTTCTTTGGTGCTGTCCATTTCATACTTCCTTGGCACGGTCGAGTCGGTTAGTCCCGCTGCTCTTCGACGATGTGAATTAAGTCGCCGCCTGCTTCACTGATTGCTTCGATGACTGGTTCAAACCGTTGAGCGAGTGTGTCGTTATGAACTTTGACGAGGACAGATCGCTCGCCTTGAGGGGCATCGCCCAAGGCGGTTTCAATTTGACCTGCGAGTTGTGCAACGCCGATCTGTTGTCCATTGAGATAGAGCTTGCTGTCCGAGTCGATCAAAACGCTGACCATCGTGTGGCCCGCGTTTTCAAGATTGTCGGCCTTCGCCGGCGTCCACTGCAAATGGCTGTCGTCTTGTGCCCGAGCAAGAATCACGAAGAAGATCAGCAGGTTGAAGGCGATGTCGCCCATCGCCATGCTGGGTACTTCTGCTCGAGATTTTCGCCGTGTGATTTTCATGGTTTGTCGTTGTTGTGGCCATCACTCTCCGAGTGATGAGCGCTTGTCACTCGGAGCGTGACGGCTACTGTTGAGTATTCGCACAGCCCGCTAACCTGGAACTTGTATCTCGCGTTCTTCTTCCAACTGCAACGTCACAATACCGCCGGCATCTTCGACGATCGAAGTAACAAATATCCAATGGCTGTACGGCGTATCGGGTTCGCTTTTCACGACAACAACTTTCTCCTCAGGCTGCGCCTTTCCGGAAAGTAGCGTCTTCAGGCGAGACAGCAGTCGGTTCGTCGGAATCACATCCCCGTTAACCAATACCGCCGTTCGCGTCAGGGACACCTCGATGTTTTCCGTCTGCTTCGATTCTTCATCCACGGTCTCACTACTTGGAATCGATTGGCGTCGGCCGGCATCTGGTTGAACGGAAGCACAAACAAGAAAGAATACGATCAAATTGAACGCGATATCGCCCGTCGCGCTGGACGGCGGCTCGACCATCAGTTTCGTTGTTCGTGCAACTCGCATTACCGTTAGCCACCGCTCGTGGCTTCCGCTTGTTGTTCAAGAGCCATCTGCAATGTAACGCCTTCGATCAATTCCGTGGCGGACTCTTCGACGTCCAATACGAAGCTATTGATAACGCTCGTAAAGTAGTTAAACGCCATGAAGGCTGGAATTCCGATGATCAACCCAAAGCACGTCGTCAGCAAGGCTTCGCTGATACCGCCAGCCGCCGCTTCGACGATGTTCATTTCGCCCATCTTTGCGACGATGTCTTGGAACGAGTTGATCATGCCGGAGACGGTTCCAAGAAAACCGAGCATCGGCGCGACACTGGAGACGGTCGCCAGCACAGACAAATGCCGCTCCAATGCAGCCACGACGTGTACGCTGTAATCGTCCATTGCTTTAACGACCTGCTCCTCAATCCTTCCGGGATCGTGGTTGAGTCGCCTCAAGACCAGGAATTTTCGCAGCCCCGATGACAGAATCGCTGGCACGGGGCCCTGCTCCTGATCGCAAAGTCGCAACGCTTCTTCGACGCGATCCTTGTCAAGCAACGCATGAACTTGCCGCCGCAAGTCTTCGCTGTCCGAGGAGAGCATCTTCAAGCTCCGATATCGCTCGATGATTACTCCGGCGGCGACGATCCCCATAATGAGAATCGGCCACATAAACCAACCGCCTTGGCGAAGTAATCCGATTGCCCCCGAACTGAGAATGTCATTCAAGGTGCCGCCGATTGACGAGCCATCGTCGTCTGCGTCCGCTACGGTGGGCGTCGGCGTCTCTGTGGTTTCTGATGCTCCAGCGTCCGTCGTGTCGGTGGTTCCGACTTCAACTTCGGATGTGACAGCCTCGGTTGGAGGTGATTCGGCACCGCCTTCTTCGGCAGCGGTCTGCGCGGGGAGCATCAATGTCAGCAGAAGGAGCGTGTTCATAATCAGAGTGGTCGGTTCAAGGTTGAGCCCGAGCGAGGCGGGGCGTTATTGGTCTTCGACGGATCGTGCTTCGGCCTCGAATTGCTGAAGCATCTCGGGTAGCGCCAGTCGGCCGCGCGCATATCGGGCCGCTTCGCTTTCGGGGAAGTCCCATCGACATCGGTTGTAGCGGCGGAAGGCTTCGCGATTGTTGTTCGCCATGCGGAAGCTTTCGCCCGACCAGAAGAGCGCGTCGGGCGACAGCTCGTCTTCCGGGAACAGTTTCATGAAGCGATCAAAGGAACTTCCCGCGTCTTGGAACGTCTCGGCTTTGTAGGCACACTGGCCGATCCGAAAGGCAATTCGCGCGGCATGCTGATGACCATCGAATCGATCTAGAAACTTCTCGCCGACCTGTGCCGCGATCATATACTCTTCCGCTTTGTAGAAGTGGTCGCTAATGCGAATCATCACGCTCGCGATCAGCGGACTTTTGGGGTATGTCGCGGCGAGCGTGACATAAGCTTCGAGAGCTTCGTCGAAATCACCGGCTTCCTCGTGGCTTTGTGCCAACTTGTACTGCGCGTCAGCGGCCAGCGGATGATCAGGATACTGACGCACGATCATTTCGTAGGACTCGATCGCTTCGGTCCAGCTTTCCAACTCTTGCGAGAACTGTCCGAGTAGGTAAGCGATTCGTGGCACGTACTTCGGATCGGGATAGTCTTCCATGACTTCCTGAAGAATTCGGCGACCTGCTGCCAAGTCAATTTTTTCTTCGGCGCTGCGCTTCAACTCGCGATGACTCTTGAACAGCTCGAAGTAGCTCTCCGCGATGTGGAACTTGGTCTCGACGGCCAGTTTTTCGTCGTTGAAGGTCTTGCTGAACCCGGAAACCAGCCCGTCGGTTCCAATCACGACCGGGATCTCTTGAGCCAATTCAAGATTGCCGCTCTCGGTACTGGCTGCGGAATCGAAGTATTTCACCCGAACTGTGTCGCCGAAGTAGCATTCGATGAGCGGATCACTCGGTTGCAAGTTGCCGGGCGTTGGCTGCTCGTTCGATCGAAGTGTAAGCGACCCGGTGAAGATGCCGCTGTGAACGAGCGTTTCGAAGAGTTGAACGGTTTCCTTTTCGCCAAATTCCGTTGCGATTTCGACATCCGTCACATCGCGATCGTCCGAGGTGTCTTGATCCGGATCGGTCACCATGAGGAAGAGCTTTTCGCCAACGTGCAACTGCGATGCGAGTTTGTCGTAGTCGCGATCCGTGCAAGCAAGCAATCCATTCGAGATCAATCTCCCGCGAGCTGGAACATCGATCGGTTTCTCGTCCGCTCGGAACTCGTCGTGATAGGTCGATGTGATTTGATCCTTACCGGATAAGTTCAGCACGCGAGCCACAAGGTTATCACTCAGTGAAGATTCTTCGTCTTCATCCAGTCGCCCGCCACCGATCAGATTTCGCGGCATCTCGGATGTGATCGGGACAACATCGGCACTCGTGCTGCTGCCGAGTTGCAAGATGACTTGTCCAATAAACCTTCCTTCCTCCAAAGCCCATTCATCAGCCGTTTGTCTTGGAACTTGCGACATTGCGCCCGACACAACGCAACGGACATCAGCCGTCGCGCCGTCGGAAGTGGTGACGGTGACTGTGATTTCACTAAGGCTGTCGCGCGCTGCGTCGGGGTCGATCACTTCGACGGTCAGCGGAGCTTCGAAGGCAACGCTACTGACTTGAGCCTCAGGATCAGGTTCGTGATACGTGATTCGGGGTGGACCTTCGCGACCTTCTGGCGGCGGAATAACACGAGTCTCCAAAATACGAATTCGAGCGTCGGTTGGTTCGTTCACGTAAACGACACTCTCGCGCGGCACCGAATGACCGGGGAATGTGTTTTGCTCGTCGATGTATCGCACGTAAACACGATCTCCGCGGCGGACGGTCAGCTTGTCTTCTTCTACTTCGGCGGTTGTATCAACTTCTTTCGTGAAGATACCTGAATACTCTTCCGTTTCCGTTGCCGCAAATTTCACCGGTTCGCCGTCATTGACGGTCACTTCGAACTGGACTTGATCGGGCGCCGCAGTCTGATCGCGATCGTAATCAACAATTTCGACAACAAGCCGTTCGCCTGGCTCGACTCGCTTCAACAGCTTACGAACCGTTTGTACCGAGCCGTTTCGATCACGCTCGAAGTCGTACGAGATTGGCGCAATCGCCGCGTCAAAGTAAGTCGCTTGTAGTCGATCGGTCAGCAACCGACTGCCGCCTGCGTTTGCTTGCGTCACTTCGTCGGTGTAACTTGCCGTGACGAGATCGCCGCCTGCGATTTCCAATACGTCATTCTCGGACAGCGCCAAGACGTCGGCTTCGGTGGGAATGAATGGATTCGCGCGGTCCTCACCGGAAATCTCAACATGATTTACGGCCACGGCTTCGCCGAGGTACTCGTTGATCACAAAACGCGTATAACGTACGTCGATCGGGTCGAATCGATACTCCCAGGCATTATCCGATAATACAACTCGTGAACCGATTGCAGGTCGCAACTCGACGCCGCGCAGCCCCATCGCATACCCTCGTTGGATCTCTTCAGGGCGAATTGCCAACCGCACTTTGCCCGGTTCATCCACCGTGAGCGTTCCGAAGCGATCGTTGCGATAGGTGTTCCAATTGCCTGTGTTTGGCAAATTCGAGCTGAAATACTGGTCGCCAAGTTCAACGCGGATGATAGAACCACCGCCTTGATGCGAGTAATTCAGCCACACATCGTAAACACCGATCGGAGCGTCGAACTCCCAATTCGCGACATCTTCGACTGCCTGCCAACTTGCGATCTGTTTGTTCTCGCCTTGCTCTTGAATACCAAAGTTCTCGGACTTCTTATCGAAGTGAGCAGTGTCGGCGGTCAGCGTGATCGTGCCTGGCGTAGTACGGAGTTCTACTCCGTCCTTTTCATGGTCTTCGGCGCTGGCCGCCGGTGTAGAACTCCATCCTGCGACGGAATCCAAATCGAAATCACTCGTCAAAAACGGACTCATTGTTACTCGCTGTTCGTTCAAACTTGCACGTGCGCGCATCGCCGAAAGTTCTTGAGTGTTCGGATGAGCCGCTGCAAAAATCGTCAGGTCGTGAACACCTTTCTCAAGCCAGACATCGACCGACTGATTGCCTTGCGCGAGATTCATTTCGAGCCGGCCATTCAACGCTAAACCGGTTCGATAACCGCGAACTTGGAAACGGACCGCGCCGGCTCGTGGTTGAGCAATCTTGCCGTACCAGAGCATCGAGACGTATCGAGGTTGCTCGTCGTCGTTCTCCGGTCGATTCCAAACGAGTTGCCCTTCCGCGACGGGCCCTTCTTCGATTGGCTCGCCGTTCGCCAGATTCAAAACCTGCGCCCACGTCGTGTAGCTGGTCGCATTGCCCGAGAACAGCTGATACGTCATGGCTCCATAGTCACCGGCAATCGGCGCAGCGTCTGGAATTGCTGGGTGGGCGGCGACGCGATACCAGAACTCGCCGTCGTAGCTCGCCCGAAGTTCAGCGCGAATGGGCTTGTTGTCGTCCGACTGAGGCACGAAGAACTTGGCCCGTGAGATCGAGCGTAAATCCTTCATGTCGACGGTCAGCGTTTTGGGAGTTGCCCCGTCCGGTTCGCTCTGCCAATAGGTTTCCGGATCTTGGTCGATCGCCATGAGCGGGTTGTGATCGATCGCGGTGTCGCTGGCGAGAGCGCCAGCGGGTAGTTCGCCCGACTTGGCGACTCCTTCGAAGACACCCGAGTGTGGTTCTGTTTCCGTTAACTTGACCTGAACTTGATCGCCGCTATCAGCGACTAACTTCGCCACGATTATGTCTGGCGCGTCGCCGAGATCTCGATCGCCGTCCTTGACTCGCAGGTAAATCGGATTTCCAGGCTTTATCTGATTGGTTGGTCGTCTCGTCGATTGCCGTGAGTCGGCTTGTTGACGTTGGCGTGCTTCACGCTCCAAACGTTCGCTAAAAGATTCTTCCTCTTCGTCGATGATTCGGCTGCTCGCGACCTCGAACTGTGCGTCGGATGCAATTCGAATCTCGACATCAGAAAGCGGGACGGTCTTGAATTCAGATTTGAATTGTTCGGGATAGTCGCAACGAATCGTGTCTTGGCCCGTCAGCTGTAGCACCTTGTCCAACTTGGCAACTGCTCCTAGCTCCGTATCGACGTCAGCTCGAAACACGCCTTTCCCGGCACCGCCACTCGTCAAATAGATCACCTCTTCATCACCACCGGGTTCGGTGCGTACGATGACAGGGATACGGTTGTGTCCGCGACTGATTCCGAGGTCGCTGTCCTGAACGACAATGGAAAGGGCCATTCCCGGAGCGTGCTGTCGCTTACTGACGCGACCGAGTCGTCCAACCGTCATCAGCAGCTGCAACTGGTCCATGTAACGTTCTTCGTCGCTATAGACTTCGGCCAAGTTGAAGAGTGCTTGATTGGCGAGCTCGATATTCGGAACACGCTCTAGCACGTTGCGGAAAATGTCGCGAGCTTCATCATTGTCGCCGCGTCGATGCGCGAGAACACCGCGAAGAAACTCTGCGCGGATGATGATCTCGGGGTCGCGATTGTTGGCAAGTTTCTCGAAGACGATCTCCGCTTGATCGTAGACCTTTTGAGCCATGAACGTTTCGCCGATTCCAAACTCTGCCTCGGTGGCGAAAGGGGTGCTGGGATAGCGATTGATGACCGTTGTGTACTCGCTGCGAGCGACGTCGTACCGCTTTGCGCCGAAGAAGTTCTTTGCTAGGAGATACTGGATCTCTGCCTTGAGCGTATCGTCGACCGTTGCGGCTTCGCTGTTCTTGATCAGCCAAGACCGTAGCGTGTCTTCGACCTTGTTGTGATTCTCTTCACCGCTCGCCGCCATCAAGTTTTCGCAGACAAACACCAGCAAGTCGACAGGAACTTCGTCTCGATGTTGGTCGAAGAGCGCTTTGTTCGCCAGAAATGCTTCCAGCGCGAGCGATTCGTCGCCGAGTCGCAAATACAACGCGGCTTGCAACAGCGGCGCGATCGGACTGTTTTCGTCGATCGTCAAGCCGACCGTGCCAAGGCGTGTGTAGCACTGGCCGATCATCGCACGACCCTGCGTTTTGCGTTGGTCGTTCGCAGATGTCAAGTTTTCGAGCATGCTCGTCAGCAAAGTGGCGGCGATACTGTACTCTTGACGCGTGACGGCACCCTGCGCGAATGGCATCAGTTGATCCCAGCGATGGGAATCGGGAGGCAACGGACGGGCGACTCGTTGCCAGGCAAGCGCACGATCCATCGAACTGCGAGCATCCGCCGCTTCACTCTCCAGGAGTACCAAATCGGCTTGTGCCGATGGCCAATCAAATTCCATATCACGAACCGCTCGTGCGACTCGCAAGATGTTCTCGGGAGTGTTTTCCTTCTCTTTGTCGAGTCGATAGTCTGCGTGACTGGTTCGGAAGTTATTCAGCATGTAGTGCAAGCTCCACGCATCAATGTCCCAGCCCTGGAACGGACGATTTCGCGCACGAGTCAGCGTGTCCTTCAGCGTTTTCTCGAAGGCATTGAGATCACCGACTCGCAACTGCGTGTCAGCCAACCACATCGCGTAGCGACCGTGATAGTCGGTGTCTTGCGCGAAACGACTTGTGGCAAAAGCGATCTTCTGTTGTGGATCTTCGAGCTTTTGGAAAAGTCGCCACGACGATTCACGAGCTTCGTAGAGATTCTGCTTTTGCTCCGCAACTTCCTTCCAGAGTGCGGTCGCCTCGTCGGCGAGTTCAAGTCGCCCAAAGACGTCTCCAAGCCCCGTCATGTTGCCAAATTCGGGACCATGCTTTTGTTGTGAGTTCTTTGCATACGCGAGCGTCTGGCGCGCGAGACCGGCATCTTTCATCTTGTCTGCCGCGATTCCAAGACGCCGCCACACATCGCTGTTGTTGGCTGGGGCCGCGACGGACATCATCGACAACGCTGCCTCTTTGGCGACTTCGGGCTGTCCATAATCGCTGGCGACTTGCAAGTACCGATACCGATACTCGAAGTTCTCGGGAAACATTTGTACGAGTTTGGCGTAGTGGGTCGCCGCGTTTGAACGCTGATCACCAGGTGCGTAGTGCTGATAGTAGTATCCGTGGTCCCAAAGCACGTAGCGTTGTAGCTCTTTGTTCAGCTTGTTGAAGTTCTCTGGACGAAGCAGTTGGTCGCGGATGCGGGCGTCCTTCGCATCGTAAGGACCACGTGCAATTTGTTGGACCAACGCAGCGATCGGATCTCGGTCTGCCTTGTCTAACTCTGCTTTAACGAAGTCCGCCCGATCGCGGAGGTCTTTATTGCGCCTCGCGGTCTTCTCCCAGTTGCCCAAGTACTGGCGCAAATTTTTCCAATGAATGTATTCGCGACGCACCTTGATGATCCGAGCTACGTCCGCTCGAAATTCGGCTTCGCTCTCTGGGTTAGATAGCAACCACGAGATGACGTTCCAAATATTGCCATCGTTGGTCGGAGATTGGGCGAGCAACTCTCGAAGAACTTGCTTGGCCTTGGCGTTGTCCTTCATGCGATCGCGACAGAGCGAAAAGCCCAGCTGGTATCGCAGGAACCACACATTCTTCGGGTTTTTGGCGATTGCTTCACGGAGCGCCTTCTCCGTGTCGGCCAATTGCTCGGGTTCATTGCCGTTCAGCTGAACGAAGTAAGAGGCAACGCTCTGGGCTTGAGGCGCGGTGGGCAACAAAGTGCGGAACATCGTCTTAGCGCGTTCGGGATTTTGCTCGCGATTCCAGGCAACAGCCAGGAGTGCGATCCGCTCGTAACGATCTTCGCGATCCGGATACTTTGCAAAGTAGTCCTTGACGATCGGTTCCATCTGAGCCGCCGGGGCCGCCGAGTCGTACAACCGTTGAATGTGATAGTAGTGTGACCATTGATCGTCGCGGATCGCTCGGACTTGCTTGAGCATTTCGACGGCGTTGGAATGTTGGCCGACGTAGCCGTAGTTCTCGGCCATCGTCCGCAATACTTCTCGTTTCTCCTCCGGAACCGTAAGCAGATTCGAAGCAACAAGCTTATTGCCGATCGCATTCGCCTCGGCCCATTTGCTAATCCGACGCCACTCGTAGTAAGAGCGCTGCCCTACGAACTTTGCATATTGGTCCTTTGGCAGTCGGTCGAACATCTCTTCTGCGAGTTCGGCCTGCTGGGCGATACCCGGAGTGCCAACCTGCGCGAAGAGCAAGCATGCCTTTTCCGCAAAGCGACGACCGTTCGGATTGGGCTCGCGCCGCCAACGAGCTTGGTAGACTTTCGCGGCATCTTCACGTTTGCCCACTTTTTCAAGAATCGAGGCGAGCCGCTCTTCAACCTTCGGGCAGTCGGGCGTGGTCGGATAACGAGTGAGGAACTGCCGTGCGATAACAGCGAACTCTTTGTTGCGAGAAAGTGCTTCGAGCCCATCGAGCAGCTTCAACATCATGGCCGCATGTCGGGGGTCGGTCGGATGCGCAGCGACAAATCGCTGAGCCGATCGCACCAATCCAAAGACCCGACCGTTTTCGTAATACAAGTCAGTCAGTTTGAATAACGCTTCGCCGGCTTCCGGTGCGTTGTCCTTATACTTTCCAAGCTCTGCCTCGAGCGCCGTTGCCGCTTGCGAGACAGTATCGATTGAAGTCTCGGCTGTTGGTTGATCCTGTGCAGCAACCTGAGTCACAGCAACCTGAGTCACAGCGCAAAACAGCAACAAACAGGAAGCAATTGTCGAACGCAACATGTGTTTTGTGCTCTTAAAGAAAGCAGAATGGTAGGACGTACACACTCATCAACCGCTCGCTCGGGCGAGAGCTTCGGAAATCTTCTTGGCGTCACCCGCAAGCGTACTCTCAGGATAGTCGCCGATCAGTTGATCGAATCGACGGCGTGCTTCCGCCTTGCGATCCATGCGGTAGAGGCAGCGACCGTAGTTGAACAGGATGACATCAAGGAATTTCGCGTCGGGATAGTTTGATAGGACGGTCTCGAAGGTGTCGACCGCGCGAGCGTAGTCTTGCTGTCGATAGTAATAATTGGCCATTTGCGCGACCGCTTCGCCAACGCGCCCACTCTCGGAGAACTGATCGAAGACCTTCTTATATTCCTGGAATGCTCGATCGTACAGCTGCGTCGCGCGTGCGCCTTCGGTCGCGTCCGCCATCTCGGTGTAGCATTCGGCGATACCGAACTGAGCCTCTCCACGCAGTTGACTCGTCTGCATATTGACCAGCCGCGAGTAGACACCGATCGCTCGGTTTAAGTCGCCTTGTTTGCGAGCCACTTCAGCGAGTTGCAACAGAGCATCGTCTACGAATCCGCTGTTCGGGAAGTCACGCTGCAGACGCTGAGCCATCGCAGCAGCGAGTTCCAGCCGATCCATCTCGAAATAGATCTGCCAGAGCTGTACGTACGTTTCTTCTAGCAGACGCCCGCCGAGCTGTCGCGCTTCCGTCATGATCTCTTCACACAACACAAGGGCCTGGTCGTACTTGCCTCGGGCGTTGTCTTTCAATCCGAATTCTTTGTAGCGGTTGCCGATGTTCGTCAGCGCGTCGGCCGTCTTCAGTCGCGTTTTGACCCGCAGTTCGCGATCAGAGATCTGCGAGCGAGTTACGCGGACGCCGCCCAGATTTCCTTCAATGCACTTGGCATCGACTTGGACTTGGCGAACACTGTCGGTCGTGTTCTTGTCGTCTTGATAAATCACGCGAACGATGTCGCCTGGGAGGGCTTGGAGTGTGTCGTCTCCCATGACAGCTTCTTCCGCCCGAGCGATTTGGATCGTCGTTCGAAACATCCCGCTGTGAATGGATGGATCTTTTGATTCGACGGAGCCGATCTCTGCCGCGGGTGGAGTGGCGTCCGCGCCCCCGTTTGCCTCAATAATTGTTGTCGCACCGTCCAAAGAAGCCGCTTGGCTTTCAACGACGGCTTCGACGAGCTGGACCTGCGCGCGATCGACGAGCTTGAATTGATCCGCTTCTTCGGAATCGTCCTCATCCACCGAAGGCGTATCGCTGTCGCCACCTGTTCCCTCATTGACCGCCGCAATCGCTTCCGCTTCTAGTTCTTCGTCCGTTTTCGCGCGATAGATTTCGACGATCGCACTTAGTCGATCGGCATTGTCGCTGAGGTCGCGATCCGGATCGTTGGTTTGAATGTTGACAGTTTTTCCAAGTACGACTCCCTGTAGCGTTTCGCTGAACGCACCATCGGTGATCGTGACAACGCCGTCGCCAACAACGGTTACTTCGTGCAACAGTTTGCGGTCGAACTGCTTGTCGGCGGTGTGCTGATCGATATAGGTGACTGATACTTTGTCGTCACCTTTAACTTCGAGCGAGCCGTTGTCGGGTTGCGGACGACCGAGCCGAGTTGTGATGCTGCCGAGGACAATACGTACATTGCGTCCTACGGGGAAGCAGTCAACGATTTCCTTGTCTCCGCTGGCGGCTTGGCATTCGACTTTAACCGCCTCACCCGATTCTAATGCAGCGAGATCAGCGTCTTCGATCTTGATGAATAATCGTTTCCCAGCTTCAACTTTTTGCACCTGATCGTCGTCAGTCGACAGTGCTGTCCCAACTTTTTCGAGGGCGGCGATCGCTCGGCTATAGTGCCCCAGTTGGAAGTGGCCAAGTCCGATGTAGTAGTAAGCTTGGTTGACGTGTTCGCTGACCGGAAATTTCTCGATGACGTCCCGCATCACCTGGAAGCATTTGCCGAAGTTGCGCGCTTCATAAAAGCAGACGCCCATTTTGAGTGTTGCTTCCGCTCGTTGCTCCTCGTCGCGATTCTCTTCGGTGGCGATGGCTTCAAATTGCACGCGAGCTTTCTCGAAGGCTCGGTCGCGTTCGAGGAAGTAGTCGCCGAGTCGCAGATGCGCAAGAAATCGCACGCGGCTCGTTGGATACCGCTCGATCACGGACTGCCAAATCTCAACTGCCTTTGCCGATTCGTCAGCTTCCAACCGCGCGTCGCCCGCTTCTACTAATTTGCGAGCCGCTCGATCTTCGATCAGAGAACCACGAGCCGGTGGCGTGGGCGCGCTATCTTGAGCCGGAAGGGATTGAATCAGAGAAACGACCGCAACGAGCGTGAGCAAAGGCAGTAAACGCATGGGTGGGCTACTTGAGGCGGGAATGTTCCGGAAATGTCGTCGCGCCACTCCGTGACGCGGACTTAAACTGCCTGCTTCACGCGGAGCCACGAGTCGCATCACGGTTGATGCGACTACTACTCATTGTAATTCAGACAAATCAACAAGCCGCCTCATGCGGCTGCTTCGTAACTGCTTCCGTGCGATTCGATCTGTCGGCTGGATCGCATGGGTGCCTCTATACCACGTTTTATCCAAACAGCTCGGAAACCGGCTTGCCGCCGTCGACCAAGGTCAGCGGGCGTGCCAACGGTGTCATGACTTCTTTTGTTGGGTCGATCCCGAGTGCGTGGCAGAAGGTCGCGTGCAAATCGGGCACTTTGACCGGACGATCCTTGGGCTGCATGCCGTCTTCGTCGGAAGAGCCAACGACCGTGCCGCCCTTGATACCGCCACCGGCCAAGAAACCGCTGAAGACAGTCGGGTAATGGTCGCGCCCGGCGTCTTTGTTGATCTTCGGCGTACGACCAAATTCGCTGAGCATGACGACTAGCGTCTTCTCAAGCATTCCTGATTCCGCCAGATCTTCGACCAACGAAGCCAATGCCGGATCCATCACTTCACCGTGATTTCGCATTGCAGGGAAGTTGTTCATGTGCGTATCGAATCCACCTCGATTTACTTGCACAAAGCGAACACCGGTTTCGACCAGCTGCTTCGCTACGAGCGCTCCGCGACCAAAGGCCGTGTCGCCGTAACGGTTCAGCGTTGAAGTTGGCACCTTGTCCAGCTCGAAAGCCTGCAGCGCGGGACTTCGCATTAGCCGAACGGCATCTTTAATGGATGTCTGCGTTGCCTTTAGCGTTTCATTCGTGTTGCCGGTAGAAAAACGGCTGTTGAACTTCGCCAGTCGCTCGAGTCGCTTGTTCCCGCGCTCTTGCGCGATACCTTCGGGGAATGACAGGTAAGGATCTTTCGCACCGGGTTCGCCGACGAAGTAGGCTTCGCAATTCTGGCCGAGATAGCCAGCTCGCGGAGCGCGACCGCTGACGGAGACATAAGCTGGCAAATCACCGACCTTCTCCTTCTCGTGAGTCACAACCGAGCCGAAGCCAGGGTGCACGAGGTTTGGGAATTCACTGTAGCTAGTCTGCAGATTGTAAGTCGCTCGCCCATGCGCGCCTTGCGTGCCGGCGATGGACCGAATCAACGAGCAGTGATGCATCTGTTTGGCGAGTTCGGGAAAGATCTCCGAGATTTCGACACCCGGCGCGGACGTTTTGATCGCTTGGAATTCACCTTGTGTCGGGCGACCGGGCTTAGGATCCCAAGTGTCGATGTGCGACATGCCGCCACCGTTCCAGAACAGGATGACGTGCTCTGCTTTGGTCGGATGGCTCGTACCTTCAAGGGCCAACAGTTGGCGAACATTGAATCCGAGGAAAGTTGCGCTGGTAGCGCCCAGCATCGCGCGGCGGCTGAGTTTGTATTCGAGACAGTGCATGCGGTAACTCCTTGCGTAGGGCACGCAGCGTGCGTGCGCCTTCTGTTGGGTGAGGTTTACGGTAAGAAGCGGAATTCGTCGCAATTCAGTAGCAGCCAACGAAGGTCAGCCACACCTTCCAGCGGGCTCCCTGCGTCGGCGATGATGGCTTTGGCTTCAGCAAGTTCATTTGAGGATGGCTGTCGAGTCAGGATCTCGCGATACACAAGTTGTATCGCCTGTGGCAAGTTGGCTGTTTCGCCAATGAGCAACGGGAAAACGGGCTCTAGTTCACCAACCCGCGACGCTTCGTGCGTCAGGCGTCCGTTCAGCATCATTAGCGCTTGCCGCATCGATGGACTCTGATCGCGATGTTCGCCTAACTGTGTGCGAGAAGTCTGGCCGAAGACGCGGAGGAAATGCTCGGGTGCTGCGGGGGAAGCCATGCGGAACGACGAGCTGAAGCTAGGATTGTCATCGATCGTGGCTTTGACAAAACGATCGACATACTCGACGTTTCGACGTTCGCGGGCTTGTTGCTCCATTCGCATCGCTTCTAGCTGCTCCGTCGACATGACTTTCATCTTCTCGATCGCAACGCTTTCGGCTTCTTTGTTCTTCTTGAGTATGGCATCGAAATCCAACTCGATTGCACTCTCCAGGTTATAACTGCCGGCGGATGCGAGCTGGTTTTTTCCCGGCAGCGCTTTCATTTTCGCGCCACCCGCTTGTGTCAGCTGGTCGGCGACCGATTCGCCGCCCGTCGACGCCTTCGCGATACGGTTCTGTTGCCAGACTGTTTTGAGATTCTTTCCGGCGGCGTGCTTCGCATCGAACAGATGCCCGGCAGTTACGACGCTGTCGTAAATAACCTCGCTCAGCATGCGTCGCATGGGCGTGGCCAGGAACGACTCTTCTAGCTGGGATTGTGTCAAATCGTCCAGTCCATAGACATGGGAGCGCTGATAGGGCTCGCTCGTCACAATCATTCGAACTAGCGTTTTTAAGTCGTAGCCGTTGGCAACGAACTCATCGGCGATGTAGTCCAGCGTCTTGGGATGACTAGGCGGGTTGTTGTCGCTAAAGTCGTCGATCGGTTCGACGAATCCACGCCCGACAAGATGCGCCCAAACGCGATTGGCGAAGGAACGCGAGAAGTATCGGTTCTTTGGGTCGGTGATCAGCTTGGCGAGTTCCGCTCGCAGTTCACTTTCGCTGGCCATGCCCGGTTGAATTTTGAGGTTGCGGGCGTCGCGTTTGGCTTCCGCAGCAACGTCGAACGCGTTGCGTTTCTTTCCGCGCGTAGCGCTTGCGACCTTGTCATCTAAGGACGTTAACAAGTCGTCGATGGAAGCTTCCGGATTTTTTTTCTGCTTCGCGTTTAATGCGACGAGTTGCTCCGCACGAAGATTCTTAAGCCGGCTGATGTATCGCGAGGGACGGTCGGTGCTGGCGAGCGCGAACGGGAATCGCGGTGGCATCGGCTTCCGCTCGTTGGCGTCGGCTTCACCTTCGGGTGGCCAAAGCACCGTCGATTGATTGGCTTCGGTCGTATAAACCGTATTTGTGAATTGCGTCTCGACCCGTCGAGTCTTTCCAAAATACGCTGCGAGTCCGTAAAAGTCGTGTTGAGTCCACACGTCGAAAGGATGATCGTGGCATTGAGCGCACGCGACGCGGACACCAAGAAATACTTGCGAGGTCACTCCAGCCAGCGCCATAGGATCGGCGTTGTCGCCGAGGACGAAGCCAACTTCCGGTGTCGCGCCAGCTTTGCCATTTGCCGAGATGAAACCTCTGGCTAACTCGTCGTAGGGCGTACCATCCTCGATCGCTTTATGCACAAATGCGATCGCGGCAGCTCCACCATCCGCATTGGATCGGAGCCGAAGCATGTCGGCGTAGAAGACGGTCCATGTATCCGCAAACCGCTCATTCTGGATCAACTCGTCAACGAGGGTGGCCCGTCGAGATTGCTTTGGCATCGCAGCGAACCGACGAATCTCTGCTTCGGTCGGAATTCGTCCGATCATATCAACATAAACGCGCCGCAAAAACGTCGCGTCGTTGGCGATGGGCATCGGCTGCAGTTCGACGCCCAGTTGTGCGTTCTCCGCCATCAGAATTTGATTGATCTGATTGGAGTTCGAAGTTGGTTCCGCAGCACCAAGGTGAACTGATGGGCCGAAGCACACACAGGCGAGCGATGCAGCGACAGCCGGGAAAAGTCTGGTATTCAAGTCACCATCCCTTTACTTATGTCTTGTTCAACTGTTCCGATTAAGGGAGCGTCCCTCAAGGTAGGCGGGCTTTATTGTGGCCGATCTTATCGAAGAATGCCACCTCGTATCGGCATCTCGGCAACGAGTTCGTGAGTATTCGGCGCCGTCTGAGCAACCGGCATCTTCAATTTAGTCACCACGACGACTATTATTAGCGAGCCAATGTGCTTTTGTACTCAAGAAATAACACAAAGTACACAAATATTACGGAGTCTTAGACGCCATGCGATTTGTAACATTGCTAACCACCATTTTCGTTGCCCTGTCTTCGTCTTATGCCCATTCAGCGACCGTTGCGGTTCGAGGAACCCACCTATGCTGTGGAGGCTGTCAAGCCTCGGCGGATGAAGCGTTGTCCGATGTTGAAGGGATATCAGCGATTGCGTGCGATTTGAATACCAAAGTGATCAGCTATCAGGCCGCCAGCGATAAAGCCGCGGCAGCTGGTATCGAAGCGTTGGCGACTGCTGGGTTCTACGGCACGGCCACGCACGGGGCAAAGAAATTGCCTTACCCAGAATCCGGCGCTAAGAAGGGAATGAAGGCCAATTCCATCATGCTGACGGGAGTGCATCTCTGCTGCACGGCTTGCGTCTCCGGTTCGCAAAAGGCTCTCGTCGACGTCAAAGGTGTCACACTGATCGATATCGACCGCAACGAGAAGACCATCAAATTAACCGGCGACGCGATCAACGTGCCCGAAGCCGTCGCCGCGTTGAACAAGGCAGGATTCTATTGCCGGCTGCCGAAGAAGAAGCAGCAGTGAGAGAGACGTATTTGGGTGGCTGGTGGTCGAGTCTTCAAGTGACTGATGGCAGGCTTGCTAGGTTGTAGTTTCCCTTTTGGATCGAACTCGTGCGCTCTGGGCTCATCTCCCGGAGCTCGATGGCCACTAGCAGTTGCCAGCCATTGCACTTGCCTCGGGGTTCGACATAAAGTGTCTAACTTCCAGCCAGATGCCCTCCGACTCGCGCGCCGCCCTTCCCATTGGATCTCTTCACAAGATGCACGCCTTCCTTTCGAGTTTGATCTCAGATTGGCCATGGCAGGCGATTGCTGGCGTGATGGTGGTGAGCATCCTTGCGTTGGGCAAGGGAGCTGATCGGCTGGTCGAAGACGCCGTCAAGCTTTCACTGCGATGGGGTATGCCTCGCGTCGTTGTTGGCGCGACGATCGTAAGCCTGGGCACCACGACGCCCGAAGCGGTTGTCTCGGTGATGGCGGCCTTCCAGGGGCGTCCCGATATGGCGCTCGGAAATGCCGTCGGGTCAATCATATGCGATACGGGTTTGATCCTGGGTATTGGTTGTTTGATTGCGCCACTGCCGATCGATCGGCAATTGGCCAATCGCCAAGGATGGATGCAGTTCGCATCTGGTGTCTTACTTGTTGCTTTGTGTGTTCCCTGGACGAACCTCGGCGCCACCTTCGTAAACGGCGGGACGTTGACGCAGGTTGGTGGGTGGTTACTGATTGGATTGCTTGCGGTTTACATGGTGTGGTCAATTCGGATCGCACGCACCGCGCCCGATACTGAGGAACTGAATCGCTGCGAAGAATCCGGTGCTGCGAAGATCTTGTTCAGTGTTTTGGTCGCTGTCATCATCGTTGTCGCTGCTTCTTCGTGTTTGATCGCGACCGCCGAAGAACTGGCAGTTCGCATACACGTGCCGCCAAGCATTATCGCGGCTACATTGGTCGCGTTTGGAACTTCGTTACCGGAGTTAACAATTGTTGTCACAGCAACCTTAAAGGGACAAGGCGAACTGGCGATCGGGAACGTGATTGGTGCCGACATTTTGAATGTGCTGTTCGTCGCAGGTGCCGCCGCCGCGGTAACTCCGCAAGGCTTGGGCGCGAACGTACACTTCTTTCACATGCAGTTCCCAGCAATGTTGTTCGTGCTGATCGTATTTCGTATTGGCATCTGGACGGCAAAGGACGGAACGCTGCGGCGAGGCTTCGGATTTGTTTTACTCGGAACTTACGTTGCCGTGACGGCGATCAGTATTCTCGTCTCTGGCAGTGAGATGGCTGGCGGGCATTGATGCGAAAGCAAACAAAAAGAGCGACGATTACTCGTCGCTCTCTAAGAAGTAGTGGAACTCTGCTTCGGACCTAGGCTACGTATTCCCGATCAACGTTTAGCCCTGGCAGTGGAACTGGATACTTGCCGCTTGCATCGGCCAACAGAGGGGCAGGACCGTCGAGGGTCATCTTGTCGGCGTCCGGAGCGAAGGCGTGGTCGCAGTTCAGCATTTGGTCGTACGTAATGATTTGACCGGTGTGCGCCGCCATCCGGCCCATCGAGGTGACGACGCTGGCTTTCACGCCGCGTTCCACTTCGTTGTACGCTTTGTCTCCCTTGATGGCATCGATCAAATCGTCCCACTCGACTTGATAAGGGTTGGGCTCAGGATCGGGATACGCCCACACAAGGTCATCTTTCACAAAGTTCTGCCCTTTGTAGATCCGACTCCTGGCGGGGACGTGACCTGCTGTCGAGAAGATCGCGGAGCCCTTTGTTCCGTGAACGTAGGTCGCAAAGTCCTTGTGACAGCCAGGAATTGTTCGACCATCGACCAACAGCTTCGTACCGTCCTCGAACGTATATTCAATCGAGTAGCTGTCGAAGTTTTGATCGACCGTGTTGCCACGATAGTGACGACCACCACTGGCGATTGCTTGAACGGGCCAAGCTCCCTTCGCCCAACATCCTTCGTCGATATTGTGAATCAGGAAGTCACTGACCGCACCGCCGCTGGCCCATAGGAAGCCGTGGAAGTTGCGGATCTGATGTTCGAGTTCGCTAACTCCTTCTTTGGCTGGTCCGACAGCAGCCGAACCGGTCGGTCCCGCCATGCGATAAGCTCGCAGGGTCAGGACGTCGCCCAAGTCACCATCGTGAATCTTGTTGGCCAACGCTTGGCGTGCCTTGCAATGTCGAACCATCAAGCCAACACCGACTTTTAAGTTCTTCTCTTCGGCTTTCTTTGCGAGCGCAAACATCTTCTTGCTGCTGGGGCCGTCCGCCGTTAACGGTTTTTCCATGAAGACGTTGATGCCCTTTTCGATGGCGTAACCGAAATGCACCCAGCGGAATGCAAGCGGCGTCGTGAAGATTGCGACATCGCCGGGGGCTAAGCAATCGATTGCGTCTTTGTAAGCATCGAAGCCAACGAACTGTTGCGTCTTGGGCACGTCGACTTCGTTCGGAAACTGTGTCGAAAGACTGCGGTAGCTGATGTCCAGTCGATCTTGAAACACGTCGGCCATCGCGACAAGCTTGGTTGGGCCGTTCTTGACTCGCAGCGCGTTTGCTGCCGCTCCGGTTCCACGACCGCCGCACCCGATCAAAGCCACTTTGATCGTGCCGTCCGCTGCTGCATGAACGTGCGGGACGGCTCCGGCGACTAACGCACCAGCAGCGGCGATACTGCTTGTGCTTTTGAGAAAGTCGCGACGCGACGAAGCGGGTTTCGGGGTGTCAGTCATGATCCGGCCTTTCGAGACTAGGAGGGATTGTTTTTGGTGGGACTTCTAAATCTTTTAGCTGAAGTCGCCAAGACTTCAGATTTACAATTCGATTCACTGAATTCTTAGCGAATCCAGCGACGACCTTGGACTTGGTAGACAAGTGCATGAGGCGAATCGTATTGTGCCCTAAACCGACTCACTTGTCACTCTTCTTCGTCAATTTGTGGCGGTTCAGTCTTGCCCCATTTTTCTGCCTTCTCGGCGTCGGTCGGTTCAACCAGCGGGCGGACGATGCGAAAGCCAACACTCAACGCATCTGTGTGATACCAAATGCTTTGAGGCAATTGAGGGTCTCGCTCTTTCCATTCTTCACTCGACGCAATCCGCGCCGCACTTCGTAGCCGATCAGGATCGTCATCCCACCCTCCGCCGCGCACCACGCGAGGGTATAGAGTCGTCGGAATTGCAAGGGGAAGTTTGCCGCGAGCCGCGTCGCTGGCGTAAAAATCCGGGACATATTGGTCGAGGACCCATTCCGAGACATTGCCATGCATATCGTGCAGCCCCCACGGATTGGGCTTCTTCTTGCCAACTTTCGCATAGGCTTCGCTGTTGTCGTAGAACCACGCATACTCCTTGATCTTCGACACATCATCCCCGAACGAGTACGTCGTCGTCGTTCCCGCGCGGCAGGCGTACTCCCATTCGGCTTCGGTGGGCAATCGATAATAGCGCCCGGTCTTAGCGCTCAGCCACTTGCAAAACGTTCGCGCGGCATGTTGCGTCATACAGATCGCCGGATAGCCGCGTGTTCCCATCCCGAAGCTCATGTCGGTGTACGGTTCCGTCGGTTGGCTCAGTTGAAACTCGTCGGCGGCTTTATCGCGAGCGGTTGGTTCCACGCTGAGCGCCGTGCGACGAAACACATCAAGATCCGACATCCAGACTTCGTAGGCATCCCAAGTGATCTCGTGCTTGCCCATCCAGAACGCATCGATCGCAACTTCACGCTGTGGCCCTTCGTCGTTGTTGCGATCCGCTTCTGTCGCGAGACTTCCCATGACGAATTTGCCGCTTGGAATCGCGACCATATCGATCTTCGCATTCGCATGCTCTACCAACTCGACGTAGGGCTTCATCTCTGCTTCGGAAGCGGCGTCCGAGTTCGCGATCGGCAAGGGGGCAGGGCGATCGGCCGCAGACGATGTTTCGACTGCGATAAGTGCTAGAGACATTCCGATCGTTACTCGTGCGTAGCGGCTTGCGCGGCTAGATGACTTCATTCTGCTCACACCCTAGATTTGCGTTCGTACGAAGTCCACACGTCGGGGAACTCGTGAGGCTTCCGAGGAATCAAAAGTCTCACGACTTCTGCTACGACTTTTAAAACGGAGCCTAGTATTATAGTCACAATCGCCCCTGAAGATTAACCCACGGATGGCAACACCGGTCTACGGAGGGTGTGTCGACCGCCAATGCTCTCATCCGCCGGCGTCCCCACGGCGTTTCAATTCCAGCTACCTCCGCGCAGAGCGAACGGTCGCTTGATCATTCAGCCCCCAGTCGTAATCCAAGTACGAGATGCGAACTGCATTCGTACGAGCCGCTTGCTGCGTTGCTGGAGTCGGCAGATGTGGGGCGATCGCGCGGAGTTGCGCCGCTTGATCCTTGCCAAAATCTTCCGCGAACCAACTTAGAATTGAAGAGACGTGGAATCGACGACTGCTTGGGTCATAACGGAAATTGCCAGATTTCGCGAAGAAATCGCGCGCGTTGTCGGCAAGTTGTTCGTCCAGCGTCTGGCCCAGATAAGCCTCGTTGCGGAGTTTGGGGCAGCTTGTCGATGCACAGACAATCGCAAAGTGAATTCGTGGTTCGTTCATCTTGCGGAGGATCTCGTGCTCGATCTGTTCGAGATAGTAAGCCTCGCCACCGACGACCAACAGCAGATCTTTCCAAATGTTGTAGCCAAACACGCGGGCCGTGTGATTTCGAATGCTAGTGGTTGGATACTCGCGAAGTATTCCCTTGATCGTGACAGCGTTGTAAGCATTGATCCAAAACGCGAGGATTGCTTCACGACTGGCTCGTTTGCGCGAGTCGGCATGTGAAAGTTGCGCCAGATACGCGTCCAGCTGTTGCTCGTCCTGCCGCGAATGTTTCCACGCCGTATAGTTAACGTTCCCTGCTTGGTCGACATACTTCTTCAGCAAAACGTTCCAGTGCGAGTGATCAATCTGATCGATTGAAATCCGTTCGCTTGCGGCGACGTTGCGACCGACTGTGACCTTCGCCCCAGCCGTCGCGGTGCCGCTGATCAGGCAGACGCTTCCGGCAAAGATGCCGATGGTGATTAAGAGCTTTAACAACGAACTCACTCTTCCGAGGTTCATGACAACTCCATTTGCTTGTTGCTAGTGCGGCGAAGCCGGGCGAAACGTAGCCGTCACTTAAAATGCGACCACAACTGATCTACTAACCGCGTCGATTATCCACGCCGCCGCTCGCTGTGTCTGTTAGATCGATTACGAAGGGGGCGCTGACTTGATCAACGCTTCGAATTGATCTTCGGTGAGAACCTGGATGCCAAGTTTCTCCGCCTTAGCGAGTTTGCTCCCTGCTTTCTCACCCGCAACAAGATAGTCCGTCTTAGCCGAAACACTCGACGAGACTTTGCCGCCGTGTTGCCGAATAAGGTCTTGGATCTCGTCTCGCGTGTATTTAATCAGTTTTCCAGTAACAACGAACGAGCTACCTGCAAAAATGTCGCTAGCAAGCCAAGGCTGCTCCGCCTCCATCTTTATTCCTAACGAACGCAAGTCATCAATGATCTCGCTACCATACTCGTCGTGCAGAAAGCTGTGGACGCTCTCTGCGATGATCCCACCGATCTCGTTGACATCCGCAAGCTCCTCGACGGAGGCCGCTTCGAGTGATTCGATCGAGCTGAATTGAATTGCCAGTACGCTCGCCACCGTCGTTCCGACATGTCGAATGGACAACGCGTTCAACAGCGAAGCAAGGCCTCGATCACGGCTCGCTTCGATGCCAGCTAGCAAGTTGTCAGCAGATTTCTCACCCATCCGTTCGAGCGCGAGCAAATCGTCCTTTCGATCCTTCAAACGATACAAATCACCATAAGTAGCGACAAGTTCGCCGCTCACCAACTGATCGACAAGTTTGTCGCCGAGCCCTTCAATGTCCATTGCCTTGCGGCTAGCGAAGTATCGAATTCGTTCCTTGACTTGCGCCGGACAAGCCAAGTTCGGGCAGCGAATATACACGCCGCCTTCATCCTGAACTAATTCAGTTTCGCATTCGGGACAGCGCGTCGGAAACTCGAACACGGGCAGATCGCCCTTCCGCTCATGCTGTTCTACGCGAACGATGTGAGGAATGATGCGGCCAGCCTTTTCAACGACAACAACGTCACCGACTCGGACGTCTTTGCGCCGCACTTCGTCGGCGTTGTGCAAGCTCGCTCGACTGACGATTGTGCGGTCGAGTTCAACTGGTTCTAGGTTTGCGACCGGTGTGATGGCTCCAGTCTTGCCGACTTGCACTATGATTTCGTTCAAGCGAGTCGTCGCCTCCCACTTCTCCCACTTGTAGGCGATCACCCATCGAGGGCTCTTCGAAGTGTTTCCCAGTCGATCGCGCTGATCGAAGTTATTGACCTTGATCACAAGGCCATCAACTTCGAAGTCCAACTCGTGCAGTTGTTCGATCACGGACTCGGCGTGTACCATCGCTGCGTCGATTGTTGGAAACGCTGCAACGTGAGGTGTTGGTCGCAGTCCATAGCCGCCGATCTCGGTGAGAAACTCAATATAATTCGTAGCCTTGATCCCTTCGCAGTGCCCCGTCCCGTGGCAGAACATCCTGAGGCCACGCTCGGCGCAAACACGAGGGTCGAGCATCGTGATCGTTCCCGATGCTACGTTACGTGGGTTTGCGAACAACGATTCGCCGCTGTCTTGTTGCCGTTGATTCAGCGCGACGAGCGTCGAGTTCGTCATGAAGATCTCGCCACGGACTTCTAGTACAGTTGGCAAGTTATCGCCGACGAGCCGCAACGGAACGTCGCCAATCGTGCGGACGTTATGCGTGATGTCACTGCCCGTCGTTCCATCACCGCGCGTTAAGCCCTGGACGAGAACTCCGTTTTCATAAATGAGCGATACGGCCGCGCCGTCGATCTTTAACTCGACAACCCACTCGATCCCTTCTCCCTCCAACGACTTAATCGTGCGATCCGCCCACCTTTGAACCTCTTCGATCGAGTAAGTATTTTCGATCGAAAGCATTGGCAGGCGATGTGCCGCCTCGGGCAAATGATCGACAGGCTGTTCGCCGACTCGCTGCGTCGGGCTGTCGGGCGCGATGAGATTCGGATGCTCGCGTTCAAGCTCCTCCAACGCGTATAGCAAGCGATCGTATTCGGTATCGCTGATCTCGGGGGACGCTTCGACGTAGTACAACCGATCGTGATGTCGAATCTGTTTGCGGAGTTCCTCGATTCGTTGCTCGACAGAGGCTGTCATCGGATAAACTCTCTAGGAACTTACTGATCTCTGACAGAACAGATCTCTAACACAACGGCATTGTGCCAAAAATCTCGTTTGTTGTGAGGGTGGGGCGACTTGCTACAATTGGCTCCGCTCCACGATGTTACTGCTTGCAAAAACCAGGATTAACAATCATGAATGGGCTTCGATTTGCACTGCACTGCCTCATCCTAGGCATTGTTGTTTCTAACGCTTCTGCGGCCGAAGAATTCCGAGCTGGTGCAGCCACGGCGGACATCACGCCGCAAAAATGGCCCGTGCCAATGGTGGGCTCGTTCAGCGAGCGGCTGGCGACACATGCTTGGGATCCGTTAAATGCCAGAGCGTTGGTGTTGGACAACGGATCGACGCGATTAGGATTTGTGGTCGTTGACAGCTGTTATTGTCCGCGAGAATTATTCGACGAGGCGAAACGTCGAGCTGCGGAAATATGTGGAATGCCTGCGGATCACATTCTGGCGTCAGCGACACATACGCATACTGCTCCAGCGTCTCGCGATCGGCGTGAGGTTGCTGCTGATCCCGGATATGTTGAGCATGTCACTCGCGGAATCGTGTCGGCACTGCATCAAGCCACATCGAATCTTGCGCCGGCAGAGTTTGGCTGGGGCCGTTGTGAAGTCCCTGAGGAGATTAACAATCGGCGTTGGCATTTGAAGCCCGGTCGTATGTCGATGAACCCGTTCGGTGGCATCGACGATCAAGTGAAGATGAATCCGCCGCGAGGTCCGACCGTGCTTGATCGTCCCGCAGGCCCGGTTGATCCCGAGGTGATGTTTCTGTCGGTACGAACTCCCGAAGGACGTCCGATAGCACTGTTAGCGAACTATTCGTTGCACTACGTCGGTAACATTCCTGGCGGTGGCGTTTCGGCGGACTACTTCGGCGAGTTCGCACGCCAGATCGAACAACGCCTGTTCCCTGAAGGACAACAAGACGCGCTGGCTCCATTCGTGGGCATCATGTCGAACGGCACGAGTGGCGACATTAACAATATCCAGTTCATGAATCCCCGTCCGCGAAAGAAGCCATTCGAGCAGGTTCGTCACGTCGCGAGTTTGGTTGCTGATCGCGTTCACGAAGCGATGCCAAAGGTCAAGTATCAGAGTTCAGTCGCATTGGCGATGGCACAAACAGAACTAACGCTAAAGGTTCGCAAGCCATCGGCGGAGCAGGTGGCTCAGGCCAAGGAATTCCTCGCCGAGTCTGACGAGAAGAAGCTGCCGCCTCGTGCCAAGCCGTATGCCAAGTGGACGCTAGTGCTCGATGAGCACAAGGGAACGGAAGAACTAGTACTTCAAGCCGTCCGCATTGGCGACGTCGGCATCACATCGATCCCGTGCGAAGTTCTCGTCGAGATTGGACTGCGAATCAAGGCCAGCAGCCCGCTCAAACCGACCTTTACCATCGAGTTGGCCAACGGACACTATGGATACTTGCCCGACCCGCAACAACATCGACTCGGTGGTTACGAAACGTGGCTTGGCACGAACATTCTTGAGATCGAAGCGTCTGAAAAAATCGAACTGGAGTTGGCGAAGCTACTCGATCAAGTTGCTGCACCGTAGCGCCGTAGGCCGGTAACAAGGAGGCTTGGCGACGCCGTTCCGGAATTCCGTTGAGGCCACAACTCGCTGCTGCCGGAACTTCGCAAAGCCTTGGTCCGGCCTACTTAATCTTCTTTTTCTTGTACTGCTTCCAGTTCGCGAACTTCTCGGGACGGGCGTCCGAGTATTGATCCAGTGCCGCTTGCAATTTGTCACGGATGGCTTGCACTTTGGATGACAAAGCACTCTGATCGAGACGCTTCGTCTCCAAGACATCTTTCTCGACGTCATAGAATTTGCCACTGCGATACAGCTTGTACCTTTGGTTGCGTGTAAACTCGGCCCCCTTCGGACCTCCGTTTCGCGCGTACCAAACGTAAATCCACTCGCGAGGCTTTCCCTGCTTTCCCATCAGTTGTGGGAGGAAGCTTCGACCATCGGCACCCTGCGATGTCGGAACGCTTACACTGGCGGCCTCGCACATCGTCGGCAAGAAGTCGCTGAAGTCGACGATGTCATTGCAGGTCACTCCCTTCGCGGTCTTGCCTTGCCAATGTGCAATCAATGGCACTCGCGTGCCTCCGTCGGTCGTTTTCCCTTTCCCGCCCGCCACCTCACGGCCACGCATCATCGAGACGACGGGCTGGTCCGTTCCATTGTCACCGGTGAATAGCACGAGCGTGTTTTCGCGCACACCGACGCGATCGAGTTGCTCGAGGATGCGACCAATCTGCTTGTCCATGTAAGTGACCATGTCGCCAAAGTACTTGGGGTCGCCCTTGTAGGTCTTCGAGCCTGCACTTTCAGGATCCCAATCTTTCGAATCGGGAGTCGGCTCGAAGGGGCAATGGGTCAAGATCATCGGATAGTAGAGCAAGAACGGTTTGTCGCGATGTCGGCCGATGAAGTCGATGGCGTATTCCGTCGTCACATCGGGACCGTAACCAGGAGCAAAGTCCTTCTTTACGCCGTTGATATCGAGTCCCGGCGAGGGATAGCGACTGGCTCGTCGGAGCATGTGCCACAAGCAGTATTCATCGAAACCGAAATGATCGGGCAACGACGCCTCGGCACCTAACTGCCACTTGCCGACAATGCACGTTTTGTAACCCGCCTCGCGAACGATATTGCCAAAGGTGGTCTGCGACTTATGAAGCAAGCCGAATTCGGCGTAGTTTCGCACGTTGTAGCGGCCCGTCATCAGCTTCACGCGCGATGGCGTGCAGATTGGCTGCGAGTAACAGTGCTCGAATCGCACTCCTTCGCTGGCAAGTTTGTCCAACACGGGTGTCTTGTAAGAGGTCCCGCCGTTGGCTCCGATGCATTCGAATCCGAGGTCATCCGCCATGATCATGACGATGTTGGGGCGTTGCTGGTCCGCGAAGAGAGCGGTCTGTAGCGACACAAAGACGAGTGAAAACAGTGCGACTCGCGATAGGTCAGATTTGCCGTTCATGAATTCCACTCTAGTAGCTTGATTTGAGGACGCCCGCTAAAGAGCTTACGATAGCTCAAACGAATGTTGACAACAATCAACGGCTTCGGAAAGCCATCGAGCACCCGTCTATTTAAAACAGGTTACTGTAATGTCGTCTTTCTTTCGAGTTGCGTTCGTTGGGCTGACTCTCTTCGCAACGCTCGCTCACGCTGTCGAGCCTCAACCTGAGTGGGTGCGGTGCGCGTCGGAACCATCCTCCGCTGGCGAAGGCTTCTTTCGAAAGAGCTTCTCCGTTGACCAACCAGTTACGCTGGCGACGCTTCGTGCTTGCGGTGATGGAACTTTCTTGAAGGTCTTCGTCAGCGGCAACCTCGTCGCAGAGCTTGAGCCGTATGACGCTGTGTTGCGAGTTGATGTGACGAATTTGTGTGTAGGTGACGAACTCGCCATCGCAATGCAACTCGAAGCGAGCCCACCGCTCCACTGTGCCGGTTTCGTGCAGCTGGATCTCAAGTTTGCAGATGGCTCGCAGCGTACGATCGTAACGGACTGCAGTTGGCGATGCCGAGCGAAGGCTTCGGAAGAGTGGGCCGCGGTCGCGTTCGATGATTCTGATTGGAACGCGCCGATTCGGCTCGGCGCGGTCGACGATCGACTGCTGATCCCGGGTGAGCGCAGTACGGACATTAATGTGGCGGAAAACTACGACCAGTGGAAGCAAGCCAGCGGCGCGACCGAAGGCACCGATCCTGCGTCGTTTCAGTTGACCGACGGGTTTGAGATTGAGTTGCTGCGTTCGGCGGCGAAAGACGAAGACTCGTGGGTGTCGATGGCGTTTGATAGTCAAGGACGTTTACTCATCGCGAAGGAGAAAGTCGGTCTGCTGCGAATGACCTTGGGTGACGCTGGCGCCGTCGACAAGGTCGAGACGGTTAACGACACTATGCGGGAATGTCGCGGGCTGTTGTTCGTCGGCAACGACCTTTTTGTGAATGCCAACAATTCGAAAGGGCTTTACCGTCTGCCGGCGAGCGATGACGGTCGATTTGGCGAGCCAGAGCTGATTTACGAATCTGGTGGCGGGGTAGGGCATGGGCGTAACGATCTAACGCTCGGTCCCGACGGCAAGATCTACAGCATTCAAGGCGACTCGGTCGATCTGCCATCTGGCAGTCGCGACTTCACATCCCTCTTTCGTGACGCGCGGCGAGGCATCAAGACGAGTGAAGGCCATCTGTTGCGGATCGACCCCGATTCCAAAGAAGTCGAACTCTTGGTCGGCGGACTGCGGAACCCATTTGGGATCGCATTCAACCTTCGCGGCGACTGCTTTACTTACGACGCGGATGCCGAGTACGACATGGGCGCTCCGTGGTACCGCCCCACTCGCGTCAGTCACCTGACGCTCGGCGGAGATTACGGCTGGCGAGGCGTCACCAAGCAGTGGCCACCTTACTATCCCGATCACATGGACAATGCGACGCCGGGCGTCGACATCGGCAAGGGCTCGCCGACAGCAGTGAAATTTGGCACTTGGAGCAACTTTCCTTCGCGATACCGCGATGCCTTATTCATTCTTGATTGGACGTACGGTCGGGTTATCGCGGTCCATGCCCTCCCACGCGGTGGCAGCTACTTGATGACGGCGGAGACTTTTTTGCAGGGTCGACCGCTGAACGTTACAGATCTCGACTTCGGTCCCGATGGATCGATGTATCTGGTGACGGGAGGTCGCGCCACACAGTCCGCCTTATATCGTATCCGCTACACAGGTCCAAAGATGTCGCGATCGGTGCTCACTCAGCAACAGCAATACCGCCAAACAATCGCCACCACGATGCATCAGAAGCGACGGCGACTTGAATCGGAACTTGTCGATGGCACGCTTGGGATAACGCCTCTGCTTGGAAGCGATGATCCGTGGATACGTGCCGCCGCGAGGAATCTGCTTGAGCGGAAAGACGTGTCCGATTGGAAGGACGCGGCGGTTGTGGAATCATCGAACAAGGTGGCACTGGCAGCGATGCTGTCGTTGGCTCGTAGTGGTGACGAGGCATCGCGAGAGAAAATCGTCGAACGAATCTGTAATATGAATTGGCACGCGATGAGTCGCTCATGGCGAGAGGCAGCCGTCTATACTTTGGCTCTTTGCACGGAGAGTTGGCAGCCTCGCAAAGAGCTTGCGGCTCGACTTTGCTCAGCCCTCGACAGCGTTTATCCAGATCGTGAGTTCTCGGTTAACCGAGTCATTAGCGAGGTATTAGTGCGACTGAAATCAGAGTCAGTAGTTGGAAAGACGCTTGAACTGGCAGCGGGCGCGACGGTGCAGGCCGAGCAACTGCACTATCTGTTTGTCATTCGTGACGCCCAAGCGGGTTGGACGATCGATAGCCGAAGGTCCTACTTTCAGCTGCTTGCTGGCACAAGTGACTACACCGGCGGACAGGGGATGAACGAGTTCCTCACGAAGATTCGGTCAGACGCCATCGAGACGCTTGCTCCAAGTGATCGCGACAAGCTTGCCGCGCTGATCGAGGCAAGTGATCCAAACCGTACGTTATTGGTGCAAATCGCGACGCAACGGCCGATCGTTGAGCATTGGACGCTCGATAAGTTGGCCGCCGCGACCGCAAAGATCGATCGACGCGGCGATCCGAAACGAGGCAAGTTGCTCTTCGCGGAAGCTTCCTGCGTGCATTGTCATCGCGTTGGCGGATATGGTCGATTGATCGGGCCTGATCTTACGAATGTGAGCCGTCGATTCAGCCAACGCGACTTGCTCACCTCGATGATTGAACCCTCGAAAGTGATTCCCGAGAAATATCAGTCGATGCAAGTCGTCACCGACGATGGCCGCGTCTTCGTAGGAATCCCGGCGCTTGGTGGCGATTATCGTTCCACGAAGTTGCGTCTTGCGACGAACGTCTTAGACCCGTACGCCATCACTGAAATCGAGAAAGCAAACATCGAAGAAATACGTCCCGCGCAAACTTCCTGGATGCCCAACGGACTACTAAACATGTTTACGGCGGAAGAAGTTGCTGATCTGCTGGCATACCTGAATGCCGGACAATGACAATGTAGCCCCGACATTCCGATGCTGTGAAGTTGTCGGCTGTGAGCCGAACGGCGCTAGCCAATAGCACCGGATACTGAGTAATCAGACTGTCCGTTGAGCAATGATCCACGTTGTAGCTGCGTTTCTCTCATGCGGCAGAGACAAGCGATTGTCGCGTTGGCCGACTCAGTAAATACATCATGGCGGCGCAAGCAACTACTACGGCGAAGTGAACGAGGGAGCCGCCGGGACCGATCCACACATACGATTCGCCAAGTGCAGGCGGCTCTACAAGTTTGAAATGGAAGAGTCTCGCCAGTAAGCCCATACTGTTGCCAACGATCATTACAACGACAAGTCCGATGCACCACTTGAGCGAAACGTGGTCACTGGTTTGGCGACCATTCCGGCCAGTTGCACTTCGGTAGATTAGTGCAAGGAGAATTGCCCAGCCGGCTGATAGTACTGCAATCGACAACAAGCCAGTCGCAGTTCCTGAAAATCCACTCAGAGCTGCAACTCCTGCTCCCACCGAACCGAGACCTGCGAGAAATGCACCACACGCTCCGACTCCTACGTAGCCGCAGAGCATCCAGAGAACTCGTTTTCGCCAGATCAACGAACCGTTTACCTTTGCGTATTCCTGTTCTAATGCGACTGGGTGCCCAAGCCGTTTCGTTGCGACGAGAAACGCTTCGTCTTCGCTGAGCCCGCTATCGGTCAAGTTCAGTATATTGTCACGAAGATGTGCTTCTAGCTCTTGAAGATGCTCGCCAGTCATCGACTCGACATTTTCAAAGCCGCTTTTCCAGTCGGTGATTGCTTGTTCTAGATCAAACATGGCTTAACTCCCCAGAGAGCGGATAAAGTGTCGTGGACGGCAAACCATTGTTGCCGTTCGGTTTCGATGGCGCGAGTACCCGAGGCACTAAGGCGGTAGTACTTGCGCCGCCTGCCGTTTTTGGACACTTTCCACGAGCTAATGATCAACTTGTCACGCTCCATCCGATGCAGCACTGGATAGAGCATTCCTTCGGACCATTCCAGCTCGCCACTCGAAAGATCGCGAACTTGTTGGATGATCGCATATCCATAGCTCTCACCTCTCGCCAGCACCGCCAAGACAAGCGGACGCGTTGATGCAGCGATTAGTTCTTTGGAAACCATGGAGCATTCCTCGCAGCAGACACATACCTAATGATGCTAGGCTTTATACCTTGCAATGCTAGGTAATGCAAGGGTCACGGGTAGTCCAATTCAAGAATTGCCGCGTCGGTAGTGAACAGGAGGCAGATTGCTGAGTCGATGACGCAGGCTGCGGGGGCTGCGGTTGACTTTGCTTCCGTCAGCGTTCAGCGGCTTCCTGCTAAGAATTTTGCGATCGCCGAGGGGAGTGGCGAGTCGAACTGCATTGCTTCGCCTGAGACGGGATGCTCAAAACCGAGTGACTTGGCGTGCAACGCGATTCGTTTGCGGATCCATCGCACGTGCGCGGCCTGTTCCGTTTTGTAACGCGGATCGCCCAGAACTGGATGGCCTGCGTCTGCGAATTGAACGCGAATCTGGTTTCGCTTGCCTGTCTCTAAGGTTGCTTCGACCAGTGTCGTGTCGGCCATTCGCCTGACGACGCGGTAGTGGGTGATGGCGGTTTCAGTTTCGGGCGATTTGCGAGTGACATACCGATCAAGATTCTTTCCCGTCGCCAAATGAGAATGATAAGTTCCTTCGTCGCTCGAGATCACACCAGCAACGATCGCCGTATAGACCCGTTGCGGCTTTCGTTGTTTGAACTGCTCGATTAACTGCGCGGCGATCCTTTCATTTTTGCCGAATACGACCAAGCCGCTGACGTCTCGGTCTAGCCGATGAACGAGGCAGGCCTGTCGTTTGCTACGTGAATGACTGAGATAAATCGAAACGCGTTCCACCAAGGTGTTTACCTCGTCGCGGTCAGTCGGCACCGTCAAAGTACCGGCGGATTTATCCACGACAATCAAGTGATCGTCCTCGAACGATACGGTGAACGTTCGATCGTCCCAACGTTTCTTCTTTTCGTGATAACGTTGTGTCGGATTGAAGCGAATCGAAACGACGTCTCCGGTCGCGACTGGGGTACCAACGGATTTGCATGGCGCGCCGTTGATCGACACACAGCCATGGTCAACCATTCCTCGAACTTGACTCCGTGAGGAGTCGGATAGCTGTCGGACCACGAGGTCAACACGCCCAGTGTTGCCTTCGTCGACCGTCGTCGAAAGTGTCGTCATCGCCATTGAACGAGATACTCCGCCTGTGAATCCAGTAAATTCGCCCGACGCGGGCCGTGCGAGAAGGAGCTGCCGACGCGAGGCACACGAGATTGGCGTGATTGTCCCACTTGCCTGAACATCGTGCTAGGGTGCCGGATTCGTGAGTTTAATTGATGTGACGTGTTAACACGTCTCGATTGACGCACAAGTGTACCTAGCATCGCAGGTAGTTGATCAGTCGATGAACCGTTTGGCGAATGCTTTTTGCACGAGAGTGGGGATTTCATTGAGCTTCGTTTTGGTATCTTATTAGCTCCCTGCCGCGATTAGGCGACGGCGGGCGATGTGGCCTTTCGGCTCGGACTTCTTCGAACTCAATACACCTCGGTTGAATCTATGGCTCAAGTCTACTTCGTACCAGATAAAGATCCTGAGATGCAAAGTGCGATCGAACGCGCACGCGAAACGTTCCGCTACTTCTGGCGTGAGTTGGCTTGGGAGCAACGGCGCATTATTCCCGGGTTGTCGTTGGCCGCTGTCAAAGTTCCGTTCTCGGATCCGCCCGAGATCGAACATGACGAAGAGGAACCCGCCGTCGAACAAATGTGGCTGAGCGACATCGAGTTTGATGGAAGTGTCATTACAGGCACACTTCTGAACGAACCACACTGGCTCAAGTCGATCAGCGAAGGAGACCAATCGCAAGTGCCAATCAGCGGCATCTCCGATTGGATGTACGCGATCAGTGACCGCGTTTACGGTGCGTACACCGTCAACTTGTTGCGTTCACAAATGAGCCGAGGCGAGCGGGCGCAGCATGATGCGGCGTGGGGTTTAGACTTTGGAGATCCCGACGAGATCGAGGTCGTGCCTCCGGAATGGTTGGGCAAGAAGCCGAAGCCTGGGTTCTTCAAGAGGCTTTTCGGTGGTGGCGGTGACGAAGCGCCCCCGCTGGATTTAGAGACGGCCGAGCACCCGATGGCCGTCAACATGGCCGATTCACTCAAAGAGTATTTGGGCCAAGATCCGATGAACGTTCATGCCACCGATGACAACGGCTGGACAATGCTGCATCAACAGGCGCTGGCAGGCACAGCGATCGGAGTTTCAATCTTGCTTGAACACGGCGCTGATCCTGATGCGCTGACAAGCGATGGTGCGACGGCCCTTCAACTCGCGGAGTCTCTGGGTTGGAAACAGGTCGTCGACGTTTTGACTGCACGCGGCGCGACATAGTGTCCGTTGAGACGCACGTTGACGTAGCTACCGTACGCCAAAGAACAGCCAGTCAGTTTGCTCGTGGCCGACAAGCGTGTTGATGGTTTTAATCGGCTCGACATGTACTTGGGTGAACGTGCTTCGCAAGGCGTCAGAGAACGTGCTGCTTTCGGCGTAGGACCATACGGCTAAGACGCCACCTTCGTTGAGGTGTGCTTTCACCTTTAGCAGTCCCTCGGCGGTGTAAAATTCGTGGTCTTCTTCGCCAAGCTGGTCGCTGGGTGAATGATCGACGTCGATCACGATCAGGTCGAATTGCTCGCGCGGTTCGTGCAACAATCGCTGATAGACGTCGCCGGAAGTGAGCCGTAAATTCGAGGCTGCGTTCAGTTCATTCGATAGTGGGACGAGGCCGTTGCGGAGCCACCCGATCACCTGCGGTAGGAACTCAATGACTTCGACGGATGCGACGTTGTTCAGATTCAGTAACTCGCGCGCCGTATAACCGAGACCGAGACCGCCGACGAGCGTCTTGAGATTGCTGCCGCCGTGTATCTCGATCGACCGATTCGAGATCGCGCGTTCTGAATCGGTGTTGTAACTGCTCATCAAAAACTCGTGATTGAGCGTCACCTCGGTCACGATCGTGCCTGGTTCAGAGAGTAATTCACGTCGGCGAAGACACAACGGCCCGAGCGACGTTTGTTCGTATGCCAGGATTTCGAGATTAATTGGATTCATGAGGTCGCTTCTCGTTCAGATTGAATGTGACTTAAGCGAGGCCGTAACATAACAGTTGGGGAAGCTCTTACGAGGTAGCGGATGTTAGCACTGATGTAACACTTTCACATCTCGCGCATTGATATTTACAGAATGACCGACAGCCATCAGCTAGACCGACTTGATCCGGTGGATGACTTGGTCAAAGCCGCTCGAACGGATCGTATTGCGTTTGGCGAGCTATTTGATCACTTCTATTCACCAATCTTCGCGTACTGCTCGCGCCGTTTGGTGGTGCGCGCGGTCGCAGAAGACGTTGCTTCCGAAGTCTTCCTGAAAGTTGCTGCCCGCATTCGCGAATTTTCGGGTACATGTGTCGAGGACTTTCGTCGATGGCTGTTTCGCATCGCAACCAACGAGATCAATGCCCATCTGCGGCAATCGATCCGTCGTCGCGAGTTGCTCGAAGCAGCAGCGCAAATGGGGAAGATCAACTCGAGCGCGAGTGCTCCCCTGTTGGCCGACGAGTCGCCAGTCGATTGGCAAGAAGTCTACGAAGCGTTGGGCGAGTTGACCGACCGAGAGCAATCCATCATCTCGCTGCGCTTCTTCGCCGGGCTGAAGCACGAACAAATTGCCGACGTGTTGGAAGTGAAAGCAGGAACGATTCGCGTCGCGTTGAGCCGCGCTCTCGACAAGCTCCGCGACCGCCTCCGAGATCAAGACATTCCGCGGCGCTCCGCTTCTGGCTCGCCGGGTTGAGGTTACTGAAATGCATGACAATCCACATGACGACTGGGACAAACTGTTTGATCAGTTGCCGCTTGATGCCACGGCTCGTGATGAGCAGCGTGAAGAACTCAAGAAGCGCGTATTGCAAGTCTTTGAAGACCGTCCCATCCCGCGATCCCGGTACGTCACACTTCAAGCCATAGGAAGCACTCTGATGAAATACAAAGTACCGCATTGGACAATCGCTACGCTGGTCGTAGTGGGAATGTTTTGGCTATTTCAGTCAGCCAGTACGCCAGCGTTTGCTCTGGATGCTCTCGTCGAAAACATGATGAAGGCGCGGACAGCTCGCTACGACGTGATCGCTACGGTGGAAGGTCAACCGCCGCTGAAGGGAAAGGCGTTTTACCTCGAGCCTAACCATTTGCGTCAGGAACTGATCAACGGCTATATCAACATTTCCGATTGGGCAGTCGGCAAGATGGTCGGCCTCGATGTTGAGAAAAAGCAAGCTACAGTATTCAACATGACAAATCTCTCGGATGAAGCAAAGAAACAAATGGGGGAGGGCAATCAGTTCGAGATGATTCGTCAGGCATTACGAACGGCGACATCCGACCAGAATTCGAAAGTGATATCACTTGGCGAAAAGCAAATCGAAGGTCGTAAGGTCCTTGGCTTTCGCTTTGAAACGCCTGGCATGCCGTTAACCGTTTGGGCCGATCCAACGACCGAGTTGCCAGTTCAAATTGAGTCGACGATGGCTGGCCCGCCGAAAACAGAAGTCGTCATGACCAACTACGAGTTCAACATTGAACTCGACGAATCGTTGTTTAGTGTCGAGATTCCGGAAGGCTACACAGTCACCGAAGCGAATGTTGATGCTTCGCCCGCCAGCGAGAAAGATTTGTTGACTTCGTTCCGCATCTGTTGCGAACTGTCTGATGGCGAATTCCCAACGGGGTTGGATTCGGTTTCGATCGCAAAATATGCGACCAAATATGTGCTGAGTTTAGGCATCGACCAGGAGAAAGGGCCAACCGGCGAACAATTGCAGGATGTCGTGAAGCTCAGTCGCGGCTTCCAATTCGTAATCATGCTGCCGAAAGAGGCGGACGTTCACTACGCCGGAGCCAACACCAAGCAAGGCGATGCCGAGCGAGCGATCTTGTGGTACAAGCCAGCGGGATCAGAGAAATATCGGGTTGTTTACGCAGACCTAACGGTAAGGGAATCGGATGAATCGCCGAAGGTCGACGGTGCAGTTAAGATGTCTCAGTAAGGCATATCGCAAACAGTAGATAGCGAACCATAGGACGGTGGCGTGATTCAAAAGTTCATGCCACGGTTTTTTGCGTTCCTCTCAATAAACGCATGACTCGTTGTCCGGAGGCGCCCTCAAGAGTTGCCGTGAATTGAGGTCTTGGTATGCTGAGGCCGAGCTAAGTTGCGACAACCTATAGAGTTCGAGTCGAGATTAAGGCGCAGCATGCGATCGAACGTGACCGTTTAGCGTGCGAGCCCCGAATTTGAGGAACGTTGCATGCCGTTTGGCAACAGGAATTTGCGCATGGCACACGTCGTCGCGATACTAATTGTGGTTGCGCTGCCGCTGGCCAAGTCACACGCAGAAGCAACGGACGGTGCCGCGATGATCCGTTCGGACTTTCCCGGCGGAAATATTTCTGTAGTGCGGAACGAAGGAAGCTTGGTCCATGTCTCGCCTGATCTGCGCGGTGACAACCCATGGTTCTATTGGTACTTCGAGGCGACGGCGTCGAAGCCGGGGCGTGTGCATTTTGTCTTTCCGGAGAAAGTAGCTGGCTTCAAGAACGGGGCTATCGGATTTCAGGGCCCTGCGATCAGTATCGATTCGGGAGCAACTTGGAAATGGATGGGGGCAGACAACGTCGACGGGAGTTCATTTTTCTTTGTCTTCAGCGAAACGAACCAGCGAGTCCGATTTGCTGTCACCATTCCGTATGTGCAGCATAATCTGGACGAGTTCCTCACGAAGAACGTCGACAACGCGCACCTTAAGACAAGCGTGTTGACAAAGAGCCGACACGGTCGCGACGTGAAGCTGTTGCAGATTGGTAAATCGAGCCCGGAAGTGAAGCGAGTCTTAGTAACTGCCCGTCATCACGCAACCGAAACGATCGCGAGTTACGTCCTCGAAGGCTTCCTTCAAGAAGCGATGTCAGATCGACCGGCTGGCGAGGCGTTTCGCAAAAAGTATGCGATGTTCGCGGTGCCCTTGGTTGATAAGGACGGCGTAGAAGAGGGCGATCAAGGAAAGAACCGTAAACCGCACGACCACAATCGCGACTACGGCGACGAGAGCATCTATCCAGAGATTCAAGCAATCAAAGAACTGGACAAGGCTCAAGGCTTTCAGTTCGCATTAGACTTTCATTGCCCAACACTCGTCATGCAGGACCATCAGGTCATGTACTTTGTCGGAGCCAAAGTGCACCCGCAATACAACTTCGAGAACGTGACGGAATTTGCCAGTTGGATAAAAAAAGGACTGCCCAACAACGCTCCCTACGGCCCCTTGGTTTGGCTGAGAGACGAAGTCGATCCGTCACCGAAGAACTCCAGCTACTTTGGTTTCAAAGACGGCGCGATCATGGCGGTGACGTTGGAGATTCCCTTTGCCCCGCCAGGCAAAGCCACGGATCCGGCGAGTTGCCGTCGGTATGGCGAGGTGATTCTTCAAGCTTGGGTCAACACTCACTTCCGGGAAGGAGATGCCGACTGAGGGAAGCTCGTTCGTGATCATGTCAGCAAAATCGCGAGTGAAATCGAGGGTCACAGCGCAAACTGGTGTGGATTGGGCTTTCGGTAGGGACATTGGAGCCGAATAGGTTTAGAATGGAAGGGCGTTTCTCACCGGAGCGCTCCATACAAACACATCCCCCACCTGCCCGCCAAGAACACCACACCCACGCCGGCAACTACTAACCCGTTTTGATCGAAGGTGCTCGATATGGACCAAAAGTTTGAAGGAACTCCCAAAGCGGAGATTCGCCTCGACGGTCGCAAGCTGAGTCGCGGCGATGTTACCAACGACTGGGGATTGCGACTGCAATGGCAGATCAAACGCGATGGCGAAGTCATCGCCACGCCGCCCGCTCGCGCCGACATCAGTTACACGCATCCCGATGAAGCACCCGGCAAGTATGAAGTCGTTCTCCAGATGTGGAAGTACGTCAACTACAAAAAGAAAGACGGCGAGTTCATCGATAGCAAGTTCATCGATATCTCAGAGCCAGTGACTTACACAATCTAGTAGCGATCACTCTCCGAGTGATCCTCGCAAGTTTCAGCACACGAATCGCAAAACAAGCTGGCCTCCGTTCAAACTCCAACGTATAGGGCTCATCACTCGGAGAGTGATGGCTACGCTAACATGCTTCACATCGGCAACGAACGCGTTCCACTTTGCAGCGGTGTCGATCGACGCAGTTTCCTCCAAGCAGGTGCGGCAGGTTTGGCCGGTTTATCTCTGCCCACGATCACGCAACTCGAAGCTTCCGGTGCGGTCGATTACGACAAAGCCAAGATCAAGAATTGCATCACGCTGTTCCTTGTTGGCTCGCCTGGACATCTCGACACGTGGGACATGAAGCCCGATGCGCCTGACGACATTCGTGGCAAGTTCAAGCCAATCGATACGAATGTCTCTGGTATTCAGATCTGCGAGCACTTTCCGTTGATGGCGCGGATGATGGACAAGGTTGCACTCGTCCGTAGTCTGCATCACAAGACTGGCGCGTCGCACGAGAATGGTCAGCGGTGGATGATGACCGGACACGACTTCAACGCCAACAATCCGCAGCCCTACATCGGCTCGGTCATCTCTCGTATCTTCGGACCGAAAGGCAACTTGCCCGCTTCGATCATCTTGCCCGACAAGATCGGCAACACTGGCACTTCGACACCGCATGGCCAGAAGGCGGCGTATATCGGGAGCGCTCACGAGCCTTTCTTTCTTGGTGGCGATCCCGCCAACAGCGATTTCAAAGTTGCCAATCTCACGCCACCTGAAGGCCAAACCGACTTCCGCATCAACGCGCGGCAGAACTTGCTCACGCAGATCGACGAGTTGCAACGACGGACCGAAACGAAAACGACTCGCGATTTTGATACGGCCTATGCACGCGCGTTCAACTTGCTGACTTCGCCGGAAACGAAGAAGGCATTCGACGTCGCGGACGAACCCGACAAGGTGCGCGACCGTTACGGTCGCAATACGTTTGGCCAAAGCTGTTTGATGGCCAGGCGCTTGATCGAGAACGGAACACGGTTCGTGACGGTCAATCATTTTGATACCGTCTTCAATCTTTCTTGCTGGGACATGCACGCGGATGGCGGCAGTCTCGACAACACCTATAGCGATTACGAACGATCGTTGTGCCCACAGTTCGATTGGGCGTTCACGGCGTTGGTGGAAGATCTGGAGCAGCGGGGCATGCTCGAAGATACCGTGATTACCGTGCTCAGCGAGTTTGGGCGCACTCCGAAGTTGAACAACCGCGGCGGACGCGACCACTATCCCTCCGCATGGACGAATTTCTTTTGCGGTGGCGGTATCCAGGGTGGTCAGGTGATTGGCTCGACCGACAAGATCGGAGCCGCCCCGCACGACCGCCCGATCTTGCCGCCTCAGATCTTGGCTTCGATTTACACAGCGATGGGCATCGACCCTGAAACAACCATGATGCCCGGCCCCGGCAGCCGACCGATTCGATTCGTCGATGCCGAACCGATTGAAGAGTTACTGTAGCCATCACTCTCCGAGTGATGAGCCCCGTCGACTACAGCTAGGACCAAGAACACATCGATTTCAATCCGAAGTCAAATGGAAGGACCTCATCACTCGGAGAGTGATGGCCACTATAGGGACCAAACCATGCTACACATCGGCAACGAACAAGTTCCGCTTTGCGGCGGCATCAACCGGCGGAGCTTCGTCCAAGCTGGAGCCGCCGGCATCGGCGCGCTGACCCTGCCATCGCTGATGAGCATGGAAGCTGCCGGCGCGGTCGATTACGACAAGGCCAAGATCAAGAACTGTATCACGCTGTTCCTGGTCGGCTCGCCCGGTCACATCGACACCTTCGACATGAAGCCCGATGCGCCGGACGACATTCGCGGTAAGTTCAGGCCGATTCAGACGGCGATCCCAGGGGAACACATCTGCGAACATTTTCCATTGCTTGCGCGCAAGATGGACAAAGTTGCGATGATCCGCAGCCTGCACCACAAAACAGGCACGGCTCATTCGAACGGGTCGCGCTGGATGATGACGGGCAAAGACCAGATCGGGCCGAATCAACAGCCGCATGTCGGCTCCGTTGTCGCTCGCGTCTTTGGCCCCAAAGGCAACTTGCCATCGTCGATCATCCTGCCGGGAAAGATCGGCAATACCGGCGGACCTTCGATCAACGGCCAGGAGGCTCGCTATGTCGGCAGCGCGTACGAACCCTTCTTCCTCGGTGCCGATCCGGCGCGTAGCGACTTCAAGGTTGCGGATCTCGTGCCTCAAGAAGGCCAAACCGATTTCCGCATCAGCGCGCGACAAGACTTGCTGAAGCAGATCGATCAGTTGCAGCGGCGTGCCGAGACTAGTTCGACGGTTCAACGTGACTCGGCTTATGCACGCGCTTTCAACTTGTTGACGTCGCCTGAAGCGAAGTCGTCGTTCGAGCTGACTAAAGAACCTGACAAGCTCCGCGATCGTTATGGACGAAATACACTTGGGCAAAGCTGCTTAATGGCGAGGCGGCTGATTGAACGCGGCTCGCGGTACGTAACGGTGAATCACTTCGATACCGTGTTTAACATTTGCTGCTGGGACATGCATGCCAACGGCTCGTCGCTGGATAACACCTATCTCGATTACGAGCGATTACTTTGTCCTCAGCTTGATCAGGCGTTCACGGCGTTGATTGAGGATTTGGAAGATCGCGGGATGCTCGAAGATACGGTCGTTGCGGTGCTGAGCGAGTTCGGTCGAACTCCGAAGCTGAATGCCAAAGGTGGACGCGATCACTATCCTCCCGCGTGGACGAATTTCCTGTGCGGCGGCAATATCCAAGGCGGCCAGATCGTTGGCTCGACCGACAAGCAAGGTATTGGCCCTCACGACCGACCGATCACTCCACCTGAAGTCATTGCTTCAATCTATCGAGGCATGGGTATCGACCTAGAAACCACCATGATGCCCGGTCCCGGTAGCCGACCGATCCGATTAATCGACGCCGAACCGATTGCTGAGTTGTTTTAACGTAGCCATCACTCTCCGCGTGATGAGCGCCATCGAGGACCTTTTGAACTGCAATCAAATTGGTCTCGAACGTAGCGTGCTCATCACTCGGAGAGTGATGGCTACATTGACTGCATGAGAAATGATTATGTTCGACCTAAGACTCATTCTTCGCATCGCGATCGTGGTGTTCTTACTTACGCCGCTCGCCAACGCCGCCCCTAACATCACCAATTTGTCGCTTCGTGGCTTCCAAATCGGCGGTACGACGACGGTCACGATCCAAGGCACCGAGTTGCTGCCCGCACCGAAGTTGACCGTGGGCATCCCTGTCGAAAAGCAATCCGTTGTTGAAGGCTCAACCGCAACAAACCTGACGCTCGACGTTACTCTCGCCAACGACGTGTCACCTGGCCTCTACAACCTTCGCGTGGCGAGTGAGAAGGGTATTTCGAAGAGTGTTATCGTGGCTGCCGATAGCTTGCCTGAAGCTCCACTTGCGGATCGCATCGAGGCGTTGCCGATTGCGCTGCATGGCACGCTAACCGGTTCGGCGATCGCGAAGACAGCCTTCGCGGGCAAAGCTGGGCAAGAGCTATTGATCGAAGTTGAAGCACAGCGACTCGGCGGAAAACTGCGCCCGACGTTGCATCTCTACGATGCTCAGCGAAAGCAAGTTGCTCTTGCCATGCCAGTTCCGTGGTTGGCCGGTGACGCACGCTTGGCTGCGACTTTGCCAAGCGATGGCGACTACACAATCGAGCTGCATGACTCCGAGTACGCCGGCCCAGCTCCCGGGCATTTCCGACTGAAGGTCGGCAAGTTCCATTTCGCTGACCAGACCTTTCCGCCGGCGATTCAACAAGGCAAGAAGACGAAGCTGCAACTCGTAGGCAACATCCCGTCCGATCAGCAAGTCGAACTCGAAGGCCAGTTTCTCGATCGTCCGTTGGCTGCTCCGCTGTCCTCCATCGCGGCTATCAGCGGAACTCAACCTCGCGTAATCGTGAGCGATCTACCCGAGCTGATCGAAGAACGAACTGGTGACGAACCGCAAGCTTTGCCGAGCGTTCCGGTTTCCGTTAGCGGCCGATTGGACGCAGCCGGGCAACAGGATGTGTATCGAGTACCCGCCGTTGCGGGCAGCAAGCTCCGTATTGAAGTCTTCGCCGATCGACTCGGCTCGCCGATCGATCCGTTCCTCGAACTGAGGACGGCCAAGGGTAACGCGAGTAACGACGACGTTGACAGCACGACGGACCCGCGTCTCGACTACACGGTCCCCGCGGAAGTAACATCAGTTGATGTCCTCATCCGCGACCAGGTCGATCGCGGTGATCAGCGGAGCATCTATCGTCTCGTCATCACACGACTCGACGACGCTTCCAAGAAGCCCGGCTTTCGGTTGAAAGTTCTCAACGACACACATAACGTTCGCCAGGGCGCGACGCATGTGCTGCGAGTGGTCGCCGAGCGAGATGGCTATGACGGCCCGATTCGGTTGACGTTTAATAATCTTCCAACAAACGTTTCGGCGAGCGGCACGGGCATCGCGGCTGGCAGCAGTGGCACCCTAGTCACGCTGACCGCAGCGACCGGTGCGACCGCTGGCATCGTGACCTCAATCCGAGGCACGAGTGTGGGCGTAACTCCTCCGATTACGACGACGGCCGCTTTTGAACCTCATCCGCTCAGCAAACATCAACCTTGGATGCGCGAGGAACTCGCGTTCGCACTCGCTGCTCCCAATACTTCCGCATTTAAGATTGATTGGGGCAAGCCGACATCCGATACGCAGCTCTTTCTCGGCAATACGTTTAAGGTCCCAGTCAAACTGACTCGCCCCGAAGGAGCGATTGGACCGATTAAGCTCTCGTTCGTCAGCAGCGAGCCGGCTCCTCTTGTCAACGGTAAACCCGACCCGAATCAGTCAGTCCGCGCAGCGAAAGCCGTAGTCGACATCGCGGTAGATCCGAAGTCAAAGGCCGCACTGGACGCGTTAGCAGTCGCCGAAAAGGCGCTCGTCGACACGAAAGCTAAGGAAAAGGTCACTCGCGAAGCTGGCGCAAAGGCAGTTGCTACTGCCGACGCGGCGGTGAAAGCCGCTGGCGACAAGCAAGCCGTCGCGGCGAAGGCCGTCGCGGACGCGGACGCGCGCGCCAAAGTTGCTGTAGCGAAGTTGAAAGTAGCGATGGCCGAGATGGCCGCCGCCGAAGGCGCGTTGACCGATACAAAGACGAAGCTGGTCGCCGCTGACAGCGAACTCGCGGCGGTGAAGAAAGTCTTGACCGAGACAGCGGCGAAGTCGAAAGTGGAAATCGATGCGGCGGCAGCCGCTGCGACGGAGGCTGAGAAAAAACGAGTGGAATCCGAGAAGGCTCTGCGCGACGCGGAAGCGGCGATTAACAAGGACGTTGAATTCAATGTGATCGTGCCGCCAAACCTAACAGTAACGTCTCAAGACTTGGTACTGAAGGCGGAACTCCGAAGCGTCGACAGCAAGACGGTGCTTGCGGAAGTCTTCACGACTGTCCGTCGCCTTACGCCGCAGAATCCACTCGCCTTGAAATTGCCAGGAGATCCCGCGTTTGTTGCGAAGTTGGACGCCAAGACGGGCGCGACGATTAAGATCAGCGGAATGATTGAACGACTCGGCGGATTTGGCGGCGATGTAACCGTCACGACGACGGGGCAGCCGAATGGAGTCCCTGCGCCAAAGATCGTCGTCAAGCCAGACAAGAGTGAATTCGAAGTAGAGCTAAAGTTCCCGGCCAACTTCAAGGCGGCAAATATCGACACAATCAAACTCGTCGCGACCGGACCACCCAATCCGAAAGCGGCAACCATCGTTGTTCGAACCGAAATTCCGTTGGTGATAAGTTTGTTGCCCGCGGAATAGGAAGATTGCAACCACGAAAGGCACGAATTATACGAAAGAAGACAACTGGCGAGTTCTTCCTTCCCTTTCGTCTAATTCGTGCCTTTCGTGGTAAAAAAATATACACGCGAGTAGGAATAATGAATCGACGACTCACTCTCTCCATGTGCCTCGTTCTTGGTGTGATGGCACTTGTTCACGCGGACGAGCCAACGATCGTCAGTGAACTGCAGGTCCATCCAACCGAGATCAAGCTCGATCATCGTCGTCATCCGCATTCGATTATCGTTTCCGGACGAACGGCGGATGGTCAGCTTGTCGATTTAACTTCACAGGCAACCTTTGCGAGCAGTAACGAGGAGATCGCCGAGCCGAGTCTTTTGGGTTGGGTCCAAGCGACGGCCAGCGGATCAGCGGAGGTTACTGTTTCGGCGGTCGGTAAGACGGCGATGGTGAAAGTGGATGTTGCGATTCCCGATACGGCAAAGCTTCACAGCTTCCGGCACGACGTGATGCCCGTGCTGTCGAAGGCTGGCTGCAATCAGGGATCATGTCACGGATACTCACTGGGCAAGAACGGTTTTAAGTTGTCGTTGCGCGGTTCCGACGCCGGTTTCGATTTCACTTCGCTAACGGATGAGTTCTTTGGCCGACGAATCAACAAGCATAATCCGCCGGCTAGCCTGCTGATTTCGAAACCTCTCGGCGATTTGCCTCATCAAGGCGGAATACGGTTCGAACACGGCGGCCTGTTGCACGAGTATCTATTGAGATGGGTCGAGGAAGGCGCGACGTCAGACGTTGATGATCCGGTGAAGCTGGTTTCGACTCAGATCTATCCGGAGAATGTCGTGACCGGCCCAGGGATGCAGCAGCAGATGCAATTGCTCGCTCATTATTCCGATGGGAGCACTCGCGACGTGACACGACTGGGCATCTTCAACGTCAACACGCAGCGAGTCGCTCAAGTTTCTGACGAGGGGTTGGTCTCCACGACTGATCTGGGCGAGACCGCCGTTGTGGCTCGCTTCGAGCGAGTCTTCGCGACTGCGAACTTCATCGTCTTGCAAGCCAATCCCGATTTCGAGCCGACACCGATCCCTAAGAGCAATCTCGTCGATGAGTTCGTGATCAAGAAGTTGAACGATCTCAAGACCAAGCCGTCTGAATCTGCTGACGATGCGACTTTCCTGCGGCGTGTTCACCTCGACCTAATCGGCATCCAGCCCACTCCGGATGAACTTCTTGCGTTCATCAAGGACGAAGATCCCGGCAAGCGCTCGAAGACGATTGACGCGCTGTTCAATCGACCTGAGTTTATTGATCAGTGGTCGTTGAAGTGGGGCGATCTGTTGCAGATCAGTCGCAACCGCCTTAGCGCTCCCGCAGTGTTTGCATTCCGCGAGTGGATTCGCGGAGCGATCGCTTCAAATATGCCACTGGACGAATTTGTGCGGACGATGCTCACCGGTCGAGGCAGTGTTGTCGATGATCCGACGGCTGCGTACTTCGCCGTCAGCGTTGATACTGATGATACTTTGCAGCGCGCGACGCAAGTGTTCTGTGGTGTGCGGATGTTGTGCGCCAAGTGTCATCCGCATCCGTTCGAGAACTGGACGCAAGGCGATTACTACGGTCTGCACAGCTTCTTCAATCAGGTCGCGACTAAGAACGACCCGCGGCTCACTGGCGTCGCTAACGCAAAGTCGATCCTGGTTAATGTTTCAGCTGCTCACTCGCGCAATCCTCGCAGTGGCCAACTACAGCCTCCTCGTTACCTCGGTGGTGGTGAGCCAGCCATCGCGGATGGAGTCGATCGGCGACAGGTCTACGCTGAGTGGCTGGCGTCGCCCGAGAATCCGTTCTTTGGACGTAGCATGACGAATCGGATATGGAGTTACTTTTTCCATCGCGGCATCATCGATCCCGTCGACGATCTGCGAACGACGAACCCGCCGATCAATCCTGAACTGCTTGACGGACTGACGCAGGACTTTATCGACCACAAGTTCGACGTGCGTCATTTAATGCGAACGATCGTGACGTCGGAGACCTATCAACGAAGCAGCGTCGCCAACGAAACGAACGCTCACGACGATATGAACTTCTCGAGAGCCATCCCACGGCGACTTCCTGCGGAGTCGCTGCTCGATTCGCTTGTTCAAGCAACGGGCGTTCCCGAGGCCTTTCCCGGTGCACCCGCCGGATTCACCGCGAAGCAACTTCCCGACGCAAATATCCAGAGCGAATTCCTTTCGTTGTTTGGCAAGCCTCAGCGGATGGAGGCGTGCGAATGCGAGCGCGATGATGGATCGAACATGCTGCAAGCGCTGCACTTTATTAATGGCAAATCGATCCTCAGTCGTGTGACCAATGGCAGCGGTCGAGTCGCCCAATTACTGAAGGAAACCGATGATGATAAATTCGTTGCAAAACTTTATCTCTGGTCGCTCGCACGGCTGCCGCGAGACGAAGAGGTGGAGCTTGGGAAGTCGTTCATTAAGTCCTATGGCGACAAACGCGCTGATGCTGCTCAGGATTTGATGTGGGCGTTGTTGAATAGTAAGGACTTTATGTTGGTTCATTAATGTAGCCATCTCGGCGGAACGAAATGGCCACTTTGGGAGGCCGAATGCTTCGGATATCGATCTTTACCGCGATTCTGATTTCCTTGGGGTCGCTCGTGCGCGCGGACGATGCTCTCCCAGCATTGGACAAGGAAACTGCCGGCAAGATCAGCTATCGAGCCGACGTCTGGCCAATCATGAAGCGTCATTGTTGGGGCTGCCATTCGGGTGGGGATGCGAAAGGCGGGCTGAGTGTTGATACGGTTGCCGACATGCTCAAAGGCGGTGATGGTGGGGCGATGTTTGAAGTAGGTAAACCCGATGAAAGTGCATTGCTTGAGATGATCACCGGTGATGAGCCGGAGATGCCACAAAAGCAACCACCACTCTCCGCCGCAAAGATTCAAATTCTTCGACAGTGGATCTTCGCCGGTGCGAAAGACGACTCGACTCCCGGTGATGTCGGGCGTGCGGTTCACATTCCAGAGACGTATCGGTTCGCACCAGCAGTTACAAGTGTCGCCTTCAGCTCGGACGGCAGCGTCTTGGCCGCTGCTTGTCGCAGTGAAGTCGTTCTGATTGATCTCGTAGGCGAGCAGCCTCCACGACGCTTGCCCACAGATAGTGATTTGCTCTCGCACGTCGAGTTCAGCTCTGATGGCAAGCTGCTCGCGGCGATTGGCGGTTCGCCCGCGCATTACGGCGAAGTGCGTTTCTTCAATCCAGTGGATGGGACTGTCGTGTCGTCCCGTCGCGTCAGCCACGATACGTTGTTCCGAGGAGGGTTTGCCCCGGACAACAACGCCATCGCGGTCGGCGGAGCTGACGGTGCGGCTCATGTGATTCCTGTCGATCCCAAAGGCGAGGTGCGCAGCTTCGATCTTCACAGCGATTGGGTCATGGATGTTGCCTACACGGGTGATGGAATGATGTTGGTTACTGGTGGGCGCGACAAATCAACGAAGGTTTGTTCCGTTGAGACGGGTGAACTGTTGCGATCTGTCGACGGTTCAACGGAGTGGATCTGCAGCGTTGCCGCAGACGATCAGTTCGTGATTGGTGCTGGGAAGGCGAGAATTCCGATTAGCTATGAACTTAAGATCGCGCTCAGTGGTGTTGAAGTCTCGGGAGCTGGGAATGGAGCTCGGCCGATCAGCAAGCGAGCGCAGTACGCCAAGAACTTCGAGACACAGTCTGGCGAGATCCTTGATATCGCGACTAGCGGTGATCGTAAACTAGTCGCCATCGCCGGGGCTTACGGCGACATTCGGGTCTACAAAATCGGAGATCGCCAGCGCACCGCTCTGATCGGGAACACTCCGAATCCGGTCTATGGCGTTGCTTTAAACGCCGATGGGACGCGACTAGCGTTGGGCAGCAAAAGCGGTCAAGTGCAGGTCTACGAACTTCCCGAAGGCAAATTGATCAAGTCTCTTGTGCCCGTGCCGATGGCTCCCCCCGCCGAGAGTGTTACGGCACAATAGTTAATCGTAGCGGTCGCGATTATTGTCGCTGTCCATTTGCGGGAGATTCTCATGCTAAATCATTCGGTCGATGGCTCCACCATCCACATCGAAACCGACGCTTTGAAAGCCCAGATCCACACCGAAGGCTATACATCCGGTGTAGCTCGCGGCACGCTGCTGGACAAACAGACCGGCGCGACCGACTTGGGATTCGGTCTGGATATTGCTGACTTCCTGCTTGAGCCTGGTGATCCCAACAAGCCCAACCCGGCAGGGCAATACAAGTACGGGGCCGCGGCACTGGTACACGGCAACATTGTGAAACGGTATGTCGAAGGTCCGCAAATCTGTACGCAGGCAAAAAAGCTCCCGTATGAAATCATCGAGGGCGACGGTTTTGTGGCCGTGACTCAGTGGTTTACTTGGCATCAGGCGCACGCGCCGTACGAGGCAGGATCGAAGTGGGAACAGGTTTTGATCTTTCCGGAAAACGCCAGATACTTTTTGAGTGCCGACCGCGTTACGACGGTTAACGAGTGCGATGCTTTGTTCATGCGGATTGACATGCCAGGCCACATTCGGCATAAGGCGGGCGATACTTTTGAGCACGTTTATCTGAGCTACGAAGACGCATTTCTAACGGCGGTCGATTTCGAATACGACTTCGCGCCGGATGAGCGTTATCTCTACCGCCGAGATGTTAAACGTCAAATACCGGATCGCTTCATTCGTGCCTATCAGGTGAAGCACAAGGGTAGCCCGGGGCCGTGGCTTGCCGGCATGACGCTCGAACCTGAGGACGTCTACCAGGCCTGGTGCCATCAGCGTGGATACGTCTGCATGATTCAAGAATTCGGTGGCTGGGCGACCAAACCCGGCGATACGTTTGGCGTGGCCCACGCGGTCGGTTGGTTCGACGATCTGCAAGAGATGCATCGCACGTATGACAAGTATCGCGGCGCTAGCGGCTGGCAACTTCAGAAGGTCAACGACAATGTTCGATTCGTTGGTGCGAAACAGAAAGATCTATCGCCAGTTACTCGCACGACCACACCGTCGACCAACTCCTAGACCCGCGTTGACGCTATGTAGCGGTAAACTGGAGCGTATGTGGCACTCTCAAAACGACTGAGCTGAGAAAATGGCTATCCACCTTCTCAGCTCAGGATCTCCTTGACCACTCGGCCATGGACATCAGTCAGGCGAAAGTCTCGACCGCTGTGGCGGTAGGTTAACCGTTCGTGGTCGAGCCCCATCAAATGCAGCAGCGTTGCGTGGAGGTCGTGAATGTGGACTCGGTCTTGGACGGCGTAGTAGCCGTATTCGTCTGTGGCACCAAAGTGATAGCTTGGTTTAAGTCCGCCACCCGCCAGCCACCAGGTGAATCCGTGTGGATTGTGATCGCGACCATCATTGCCTTCTGCTGTCGGAGTGCGTCCGAACTCACCGCCCCACATTACTAGGGTGTCTTCGAGCAACCCTCGCTGCTGCAAGTCGGTTAACAGTCCCGCGATTGGCTTGTCGACTGCTGCGGATAACTTGGGGTGGTGTTTCACAAGATTGGAATGGTCATCCCAAGTAATGCTTTCACCTTCGCGGTGTGTGCATTGGATAAAGCGAACGCCGCGCTCGGCAAGTCGACGCGCAAGCAAGCATTGTCGTCCAAAGGCCGACGTGTGCTTGTCATCCGTTCCGTACATCTCATGCGTTTGATGCGATTCGGCGTTCAGGTCAAGTGCCTCGGGAGCTTCTCGTTGCATGCGAAAGGCGAGTTCGAACGTTTTGATGCGAGCATCCAGGCCAACTTCTGGGCCAGAGTCAGAAAGTTGTTGTTCATTGAGTTGTCGCAGTAACGCCAGCTTCGTGTGTTGCACAGCATCAGAGGCGGACGGTTCAAGGTCGTTAATCGTGGCTATTCCACCATGCACCCGAACTCCTTGGTGTTGAGCTGGCAGAAATGAAGAACCAAAGTTTTGTACGCCGCCGTGATTCAAGGTTGGATCAATCGTGACGAATGCGGGCAGATTACTGTTCTCGGTTCCAAGCCCGTAACTGATCCACGCCCCCATGCTTGGCCGCACGAAGGTGTCCGAACCCGTGTGGATCTTCAGCAAGGCTCCGCCGTGAGCCGCATTCGATCCGTGCAGCGAATGCACGAAAGTCAGCTTATCGGAATGTTGAGCGACGTGCGGAAACAGCTCGCTGACCCAGGAACCCGATTCGCCATGCTGACGGAACTTCCACGGGCTGCCGAACAGGTTATTCGTGTCTCGAAACTGGACCCGCGGTTTGTCGAACGGCAGAGGATTGCCGTGGTCTTTGGCGAGCTGCGGCTTGTAGTCGAACGTGTCGATTGACGACGGTCCGCCGTACATAAAAAGAAAAATCACACGTTTGATCTTGGATCGGTGCGGCGACGAGGTGGCGCGTGAGGCGATCGAATCCTCAGACAACAATCCAGCGAGCGCGGGCATGGCGAACCCGGCGGCGGCGTGTTGCAGGATTTGACGTCTTGATGGTCGCATGCCGAAAATCACCGAATGTGAATGAACTCGTTTGCGCAAATCATTGTATGGACGATGTGTTGCCACGCACTAGCGTCGGAATCGTCATCGCCACTTACTGCACTGGCAGCAGATAGTTCTTCAAACGCCGACGCGAGCGTTGATATTTCAGCGTCAATAGCCGGACGGCCATACAGGAGGAAGTGGAGCCAGTTGGCTCGATCTTCGAAGCTGCCAGCTTGTTGCGTGACTCGACGGGCCAGCGTCTTGGTTCGGTCAACAACCATCGGGTTATTCATCAGAAACAAAGCCTGTTGCGCGACCATCGTTTCCGCGCGGCGGGCGACGTGTTGTCCGTTATCCGAGACATCAAAGATCGAGAACATTTCGTAACTGCGCACTCGGACAGTAGGCAAATAGACGGAACGCCGAGTGCTCTTGTACACAGGATCGACCGGTGACATCGTCACTCGCTTCTTATTAGGCGACTTAAAGAGCGTGCCACCTACGGTTCTGTCCAGAACACCAGTCACGGCGAGCAAGGAATCGCGGATCGCTTCCGCCTCCAGCCGACGAACCGAATATCTTCCCAGCAGGCGATTGTCGGGATCGTGTTCCATTGCAAGAGCGTTGCGCCGACTGCTCGTGCGATAGGTGGCGGAGTTCATGATCAGCCGATGCATATTCTTGATCGACCAACCGCTCGCGACGAACTCGTTGGCCAGCCAATCGAGTAACTCAGAATGCGAGGGCGCTTCCCCACGCACACCAAAATTAGAAGATGAGCGGACAAGCCCTTCACCAAAATGATGTTGCCAGATCCGGTTGACCATCACACGTGCGGTGAGCGGATTGTCGGGGCTAGCAATCCAGTTCGCCAGTTGCAGGCGACCGTTTTCGTCCGATGGAACTTCAACACGGTTCAGTACTTCGTCGAATGCTTTCGGCGTACTTCGGGCAGTCGGTTGATCAGCCAGCTTCAGGTGGCTACCGCGAATGTGTACTGGCAAGTCGACCGGCGTTTCCACTGTGACCGCCATCACTAGCGTTGCTTGCGGCATGGTGGATTCGATCTGTTGAACCTGTTTCCTAAGCTCATCGACGGTGCGATCTCGTTCGGAATCTGGCTTCGTCGCTTCGTTCACAGCGTCAAACGAGAACGCCCGGTCAACTGCCCCATCTTCAATGACACCCCTTTTGGCCGAAACGCCAATCAAACGACCATCAACTCTGCCTGGGCCCGAGTCGACAACAATGCCATCACGCACCTGGTCGAAGTTCCAGTGAAACGCAGGATTGGCTGTGGCTGGCTGGCTTTTTACGAGACGCTGGATCTGCGACTCGTTGAATGCCGCGTCGTAGACGCGAACTTCGTCCACATCGCCGATGAACTGAAACTGTTGAGATGCCTCGCGTCGTCCGACTCCAATTGTGTTGAACTCGGAAGTCGCCACATTCGAGGCCATCGCCGCAACGCTTCCATCGACGTAAAGTCGAAGTTGCTCGGCACTCGCATCGAACGTAAGAGCGAGGTGATGCCACTGGCCAAAGGAGATCGGCTGAGGAGCTGCGATGATCGTGTGAGGTCGCGAACCGTGATTCCAAACGACGCGAGGCGTGCCTCCGCGATCAAACCCCAAGCTGTGTCCCTGGTTTGCTCCGGTAAATGTTGCGGAGATCACTCCCCCAAGATTCTGCGGGGTGTGGATGCGAACCCACGCGGTCCAGGTTGTTGAACTCAGCATTGGCGAGAGTGATGCCCGAATTGATTTGTATGCTACGTTGGCGCGACTACCTTTACGGGGCGTCGTCTCGCCAAGGTCAACGAGCAGTCGCTGCACTCGCTCCTTCTCGCTGTTGAACTTCTCAATCGTCGCGAGCGTTTCGGTTGGGGTGACATCCACTTCTAGCCATTCAGAGACTCCGTTATCAGGACGTAGCACATCGATCACTTTGGTGCTGCGAAAGATGCCGGCCATCGCGTAGTAGTCTTCAGTCGTGATCGGATCGAACTTGTGATCATGACACCGCGCGCAACCAAACGTCATGCCGAGAAACGTTAAACCGGTGACATCGAGTTGTTCATCGACAATATCAATCAGCAGTTTGTCGGTGTCGACTTCGGCGAGCATTTTTGGGCCGAGCATGAGAAAGCCAGTCGCCGTTAGTAGATCGCGACGTCGCTCTGAGTTTCCGCCGTCCGGCAGAAGATCCCCCGCCAGTTGTTCGCGGATAAACTCGTCATACGGCTTGTCGTCGTTGAGCGACTTAATCACATAGTCACGATATCGCCAAGCGTTTGCATGGGCGTAGTTGATGTCGCCGCCGTTGGAATCTCCGTACCGAGCTAAGTCGAGCCAGTGCCTTCCCCAGCGTTCGCCATAATGGGGTGAATCAAGCAAGCGATTGATCAGGCGTTCGTAGGCATCCGCCCGGTCGTCGTTCACAAACTCGTCGATCTCGTCAAGTGTCGGCGGCAAACCGGTAAGATCGAAGGTCGCTCGGCGGAGTAGCGCGTGTTTGTCCGCGGCTTGGTTTGGAGAGATACCACTCGCCCGAAGCTTCTTAACGATGAATCGATCGATGTCATTGCGAATCCAGCGACTATTGTCCGCGTCGGGAACTTCAGCTCGATCGACCGGCTGCAACGACCAAAGTTGTCTTGTCGAAACGCTTGTCGTATCGCCAGCGGTGTTCGAGTCAGGATTCGTTACACGCGGGTCGAACGCGCCGTCCGCAATCCACTCGTCCAAGATGTCGATGTCGGGCTCAGGCAACTCTCCATCGGTCGGCATCGGTAGGTCCTGATCGGCGTACCCGACAGCCATCCTCAGCAGCTCCTCCTCCCCGCCCCCATCTATGGACTCCCCCCC
>JACKQG010000127.1_pt1 | contig 105360 bp, 89 predicted proteins | sample 8237621 | NCBI WGS metagenome assembly JACKQG01 (sample SAMN15677084, study PRJNA649215) | marine metagenome | biome: marine; feature: Black Sea; material: saline water; isolation source: suspended particulate matter (SPM) from the Black Sea western gyre | collected 2013-06-09/2013-06-10... | reverse complement strand
GGAAGAGGGGTCAGCCCGTGATTTGTAGCATTTTTGCCTGTTCCTTTGCGTTCCTTGCGTTCTCTCGCGGTAAAAATTCCCTGAGTGAACTACCGTATTACGATAACTGCTTCAGCTTTCGTTCTTGGACGACGCTGTAGAGGATGGGGACGACGAAGATGCTGATGAGCACGACGAGCATGCCGCCGAAGCTGGGGATGGCCATGGGGACCATGACGTCGCTTCCGCGCCCGGTGGAGGTGAGCACAGGAATGAGCGCGAGGATGGTGGTGGCGGAGGTCATCAGACAGGGCCGCACGCGGCGCTGCGCGGCTTCGACGACCGCTTCATGGATTTCGTCTTTGGTGGACGGTTTGTTTTTACGGAAGACCTGGGTGAGGTAGGTGGATTGAATGACCCCGTCGTCGGTGGCGATGCCGAACAGCGCGAGGAATCCGACCCAGACAGCCACACTCATATTAATGGTGTGCACCTGGAAGAGGGTGCGCATGTTGACGCCAAAGACGCTGAAGTCGAGGAACCACGGTTGGCCGTAGAGCCAGATCATAATAAAGCCGCCGCTCCACGCCACGAAGATGCCGGAGAAGACGATGGCGGTGGTGGAGATAGATTTGAACTGGAAGTAGATCAGCATGAAGATGGCGAACAGCGCCAGTGGCAGAACGAGCGTCAGGGTTTTGGCGGCGCGGATCTGGTTTTCATAGCTTCCGGCAAAGGTGTAGCTGACGCCTTTGGGCAGCACAAATTCCCCGCTGTCGATTTTGCTCTGCAGAAACTGCTGGCAGTCCTCGACCACATCGACTTCGGCGAAGCCGGGTTTTTTGTCGAACACCACGTAGCCGATCAGCGAGGTATCTTCGCTTTTGATGACCTGTGGTCCGCGCACATATTCGATTTTTGCCAGTTCAGTGAGCGGGATCTGCTGTCCTGCGCCCGACACCAGAATTTTTTCCAATGTTTGGAAACTGTCGCGCAGTTCACGCGGATAGCGCACGCGCACCGGATAGCGCTCGCGGCCTTCGACGGTGGTGGTGACCTGTCGTCCGCCGATGGCGATTTCAATCACGTCCTGGAATTTACGGATCGGAATGCCGTAGCGGGCCAGCGCCTGCCGGTCGGGGATAATTTCCAGATACGGTTTGCCGACAATGCGGTCGGCAATCACGGCGGAGGGTTCGACCGAGGGAATGTCTTTCAGGAATTTTTCAATCTGCAGGCCGACGGCCTCGATGGTGTCGAGGTCGGGGCCTTTGACTTTCACACCCATGGGCGCGCGCATGCCGCTTTGAAGCATAACGATGCGTGCGGCGATCGGCTGGAGTTTCGGCGCGGAGGTGACTCCGGGGAGTTTGGCGGCGGTGACGATTTCGTTCCAGATGTCGTCGAGTGAATGAATGTGGTCGCGCCATTGGCGGAAGGGGCGTCCGTGCTTGTCGGGAATCAGCTCGCCGGTTTCGTCGCGCACAAAGTCGCCTTTTTTATATTTAAAGTTGATGCGCCGCCCGGATTCGTCGGTTTTGTATTCCGGTTTATAGTTCACCACGGTTTCAAACATGGAGATCGGGGCGGGGTCGAGCGGGGTGTCGGCGCGGCCGAGTTTGCCGACGACAGATTCGATCTCCGGCACGGACTGAATGAGCTGATCCTGTGTGGAGAGAATATCGATGGCTTCGCCCATGGAGGCGTGGGTCATGGTGGTCGGCATCCAGAGGAACGAACCTTCGTCGAGCGGCGGCATGAATTCCTTGCCGAGTTGACGCCATGCGGTGAATCCGAACACGATCAGCGCGAGCGGAATGGAAAGGAAAATGAGTTTATGCCGCAGGCACCAGCGCAGCATGCGTGCATAGAAGCGCTGGAAGATGTGGAAGAATCCGAGTAGGCCGCCCACCAGCAGCGCGACGAACAGGAAGTTAAGAATGAATCCCTTTTCCGGGCCGAGCGGTTCCCATGCGTTGGTCAGAACAATACCGACCAGCACAACGATGATCCAGGTGGCAATGTTTTTGGGCAGTTTCAGCCCAGCAGGGACGGGAGGCGGGGTCTCGGCCCCCGCCCTACAAGAAGATTCTTTTGTAGCCGCGATCCATGATCGCGGAAAAATGCGCAGGAAAAGTTCTCCACCTTTTGTTTTTTTGCGTTTGCCAAAGAGCAGATACGCGGCCGGAGGAATGACGGAGAGCGCGATGAGGATCGAGGCGAGCAGCGCAAAGGTTTTGGTGAAAGCCAGCGGTTTGAAGAGTTTGCCCTCCGCGCCGATCATGGTGAACACCGGCAGGAAGCTGACCACCGTGGTCAGCACGGCGGTCAGAACCGCGCCGCCGACTTCGCTGACCGCGCGGTGAATCGTTTCGAGTTTGGAGTTCAGAGTTTCGAGTTCCCTGTCCCCTGACTCCTGATTCCTGTCCCCTGATTCCTGCTCTTCCATATCCAGGTGACGGAGGATGTTTTCGCAGATGACGATGCCCATGTCAACAATGGTGCCGATGGCGATGACGATCCCGGAAAGTGCGACGATGTTGGCTTGCACGCCGAAGAATTTCATGGCGATGAAGCACAACAGGACGGCCAGCGGCAGCATGCCGCTGATGAGCAGGCTGCTGCGCAGGTGCATGACCATAATCAGCACGACGATGATGGTGATGAGGATTTCCTGAACGATGGAGTCGTTGAGCGTGCCGAGCGTTTCATAAATCAGACCGGTGCGGTCGTAGAAGGGTACAATTTCCACATGGCTGACGGTTCCGTCGGCGAGCGTTTTGCGCGGCAGCGCCGGCGCGATTTCGGTGATTTTCTCTTTGACCCGTTGAATGACGGCCAGCGGGTTGTCGCCGTAGCGCGCGACCACGACGCCGCCGACTGCCGGCGCCCCGCCCTTATCGAGCGCGCCGCGCCGCGCGGCGGGACCGGTGGTGACGTGCGCGATCTGTTTCACAAGGACGGGCACATGATCGGCCCGCACTTTGACGACGCTGTTTTCAATGTCTTCGAGCCGCTTGATGAAGCCGATGCCGCGGATGAAATATTCGACGCGGTTGATTTCGATGGTCTTGGCGCCGACGTCGATGTTGGCGGCTTTGACGGCGGAAAACACCTCGTCGAGTGTGACGCCGTAGGCGCGCATGGCATCGGGATCGACATCAATCTGGTATTCCTTCACATAGCCGCCGACGGAGCCGACTTCGGAAACGCCTTCGGCGGCGAGCAGGCCGTAGCGCACCTGCCAGTCCTGCAGGGAGCGCAGCTCCTCCTGGCTCCATCCGCCGGTCGGGTTGCCCGCCTCATCGCGTCCTTCGAGCGTGTACCAGAAAATCTGACCGAGCGCGGTCGAGTCCGGTCCCAGCGCGGGTTTGACGCCGTCGGGCAGGGTGCCGCTTGGCAGGCTGTTGAGTTTTTCGAGTACGCGGGTGCGCGAGTCGTAGAAATCGGCTTTTTCTTTGAAGATGATGTAGATGGAGGAAAAACCGAACATGGAATAGCTGCGGATGGTTTTGACATCCGGGATGCCCAGCAGCGAAACGGTCAGCGGATAACTGATTTGGTCTTCGACATCCTGCGGTGAGCGGCCCATCCATTCGGTGAAAACGATCTGCTGGTTTTCGCCGATGTCCGGGATGGCGTCAACGGGCACGGGATAGCGCTGGATGCCGGCGAGCTTCCAGTCGAACGGCGCGACCAGCAGGCCGGCGATAATCACTGTAAAGACGAACAGCGCGACCACCAGCCGGTTGGTCAGGCAGAAGCGCATGTACCGCCCGATGAGCGAACGTTGCTCAGGAGTTTGTCTGTTTTCAGTGGTCATAGTGCTCGTTCAGCATTTTCTTTGTTTTTTGTGCGTTTTCTCAATTGAAGATTCTCCTCATCGGCAATTAGGTAGAATGATTTGTAGGCAGAATGATGGTTGCCATTGATCCAGAAAGAGAAATTATTCTGCCTAAAAATCATTCTGCCTATCTGATCCTGTTTTGGTTGCGTTTCACCATGAACGGTTAATCATTCTGTTGCTTTGTTTAGGGTTTCTGGCTTTTCTCCAGCGGCTTTGATTTTTTCGAGATAGGTGTCCGGATCGCTCAGGAAGTCGGTTTCGCAGCCGGGGCAGCAGAAGTAGATGCGCATGCCGTTGTAGTCGGTGAAATATTGCTTGTCGATCACGCCGCCCATGACCGGGCAGAGCGTCTGCGGCTTCAGCTCCATGTTCATTTCGCCTTGCTTCATGCTCTCTGCGCTCTGCGCTACGCTCATCATGGAGGGTTTGGCGTGAATCTGCAGTTCGGCATCCAGTTTGAATGCGCCGCGGGTGACAACCCGTTCTCCTTCGCTCAGGCCGTCGTTGACGATGTAAACCGTTCCCGCTTTCGGACCGAGAACGATTTCGCGCCCTTCGTAGGTCGGTTTTTCCTGATCCGGAACTTCGACGTAAACCACGGCGCGTGTGCCGGTGATCAGCGGCGCGGTCGCCGGAATGACCAGCGGCGCGTTGGTTTCATCCGCCGTGACATAGCCCAGCTCTTCGGCCGAGACCAGATCCATGCCGCAGATGTCGCAGGCTCCCGCAGCGTCTTTGACCACTTCCGGATGCATCGGGCAGATCCATTTTCCGGCCAGCGACGGGTTGGTTACTTTGCCGTCTTCGGCAATCGAGGGGTGGGCGATGGCGCGGACAAACAGTCCGGGCTTCATTTTCAGTTCGGGGTTGTCGACGTTGACGCGCACGTTGACGGTGCGGGTGGCGGCGTTGAGCAGCGGATCAATAAAGGCGATGGTTCCTTCGAAGGTTTCGCCCGGCCACGCCTCGGTGGTGAAGGTGACCTTCTGTCCGTAGCGCAGCCACGGCAGATCGGATTCATAGGCTTCGAGCTGCACCCAGACGCGGGAGAGGTCCGCGACGGTGTAAATCCGGTCGCCGGTTTTTACGTAGCCGCCTTCCTGCGCGTTCTTATGAATGACAATGCCGTTGACCGGGGAATACAGGGTGATGTGATCGGTGATTGTTCCGCGCGTTTCGATTTCCTGAATCTGTTCGGCGGTCAGCCCCCACAGCCGCAGTTTCTCGCGTACGGCTTCGACGGTGGATTGCGAGATATCGCGTACAATGGTACTTTGACTGTTGGTCAGCGCTTTAACCGATTGAAGCGCCTGAATCAGTTCCTGCTGGGCGCTTAGCAGTTCGGGGCTGTAGATGGAGGCCAGATGATCGCCTTGTTTCACCTGCACGCCGGTATAGTCCACAAACAGCCGGTCGAGCCGTCCCGGCATACGGGCGGCCACGAAGGCGGTGCGTGTTTCATCAAAATCCACTTTGCCGACCATGCGAACGTCGGCCTGAACAAATTTGCGTTCCACCGGCGAGGTTTCAATCTGCATGAGTTTCAGGGCAGACGGAGTGATCGTCAGTTCGCGCGGATTATTGCTGCCGCCGCCGGTGTCGAGCGGGATCAGATCCATCCCGCAGATCGGGCATTGTCCAGGGTTTGGAAGTTTAATCTGCGGATGCATCGAGCAGGTCCAGAGGGAGACTTTAGGCTTTAGGCTTGAGGCTTTAGGTTTGGAGGCTGGGGACTGGGGGCTGGGAGCCGTACAGCGGCCCAGCGTGAAGGTGACCAGCAGAATCAGCAGTCCGCCGAGTGAAATTTTCCAAACATTGGAAAAAATGATTTTCATAATATGCTCCTGTTTAAAATTCACGGCCGGTCAGCATTTCAATTTCGGCCAGCCGGATTTCGCGGTCGGCCACGGCGCGGTCGGCGGCCAGTTGAAATTCGAGCAGGGTGCGTTGCGCTTCGATCAGTGCGGTGAAGCCGAGGCTGCCGGATTCAAACCCTTCGCGGGTGACTTCCAGCGACTGCTGCGCTTTGGGGATGAGCGTGTCGCTGTAGAGATTCATTTTCCGCTCCGCGTCGCGGAAGTTATAGAGCGCCATTTGCAGATCGGCTCTCAGCCGGTTTCCGGCATCGACGCGCAACTCTTCGGCGGCGGCCCGGCGATAAGCCGCTTCCTGTTCGCCGGCTTTCAGTTTTCCAAACCAGATCGGCAGGTTGATCGAGACCGATGCCATCAGCGGGTCTTTGCCGCTGTCCGGCGTGGACATGAGCGCCTCATCCGTTTGGGTGTAGTCGAGCCCGAGCATGATGTCGGGATAGCGCGCCTTGCGAGCCAGTGCGGCCGCGTCCGTTTCTTTACGGATCATGGCGTCCACCTGTTTCAATTCCGGGCTGGAGTCTTTCAACCACTGCTGTGCCTCATCATCGCTGAAAACGGCCAGTGTTTTTTCTTCGGACTGCGGCCAGGGCAGCGGCTCGCCGGAAGGGCGATTCAGCGCGGCGCTCAGCCGGATGGCGGCCGGAACGCGCAGGGCCTCTAGCGCGCGCAGTTTGTCGTCCAGCTTGCCCAGCTCAACCTGAAGTTGAAGCAGTGCGCTCTGCTGGACTTCCCCGGTCTGGAACCGGGTGCGCGCCACCTCTTCCATGTTTTGCAGTAGAATCAGATGCTGAAGGGTGATTTCGGTTGAGCGGTGCAGATAGTCGTATTCAAAGAAGGCGGATTTGACCCGGTAAAACAGGTTGAGTTTGGCCTGCTTGTAGCGCTGGTGTTCCGCTTCGGCCATTTCCATGGCGGCATCGCCGCGCAGTGAAAGTTTTCCAAACCATGGAAAAACCTGCGAAATGCCAAATTTCTGACGCTGCGGGCCGACGCGCGTTTCTACTTCCTGAATGAAGTAACCGTAGTTAAAGCGCGGGTCGGGCAGGGCGGTTACCTGCGGCACCCGTTCGAGCGCCGCTTTCCAGTTGTTGAACGCCGCTTCCAGCCCCGGATTGTTCTGCGCGGCCTCGGTGAGGTAATCGTTCAGTTCATCCGCCCGCACAACGGGGGTTGCAGCGGCCAGAAATACAACCGGTAAAAGGAGCTGGAATAATTTCATATCATTTTCCGTTTTGGGTGATCGGCCCGGGCGGGATGCGCCCGGGCTTCGTCGGCACTCTATGCCTTAGTGGGCAGAATCGTCATTCTTTTTCTGCGGATGTGTTATCGCCTTTGGTTTCCGGAGCTTTTTCCAGTTCCACCCCTTCGGCTTTCATCTGTTCGATGTATTTTTTCGGGTCGGCCTTAATGGTTTTCTTACAGCCTCCGCAACAGACATAGATGCGGTATCCGTCGGCATCCACATACAGCTTAGGATTGACCTTGTTGCCCTTCATCACCGGACAGGTGGTTTGCGGTTCAGCGAATACGGCTGTTGCGGCGATCATCATCATTCCTATTAGTAGTCTCTTCTTCATCCTCTTCCTCCTTTTTCTATGAGTCCAATATTCCAAAAATCCATCACTCCAACATTCCATTCCCTAATATTGCTTTTTCATTACGCATAGCAGTTCTTCCAGCTTCTCATCGCTTTCCTTCTTGTTGCCGGATTCGACAGCGCTGCTGACGCAGTGATGCATGTGTTTCTGGAGAATCTGCATTTCAACGGAACGGAGAGCCGAGCGGGCGGCCTGAATCTGGGTTATAATGTCGATGCAGTATTTTTCCTCTTCCACCATGCGGCGGATGCCCTGCACCTGACCGGCGACCCGTGAGAGGCGGTTGAGGGTCTCTGTGTGTGTTGTTTTCATGGCCCTCTTGTATACCCCCATAGGGTATATGGCAAGGAAAACAATCGGAATAGTCGGGTATTGTTTTTGATGCTGCCGGACGAATTTTCATGACGGCATTTAATGGTTGGTCTAGTCTGTATGCCTTATGGAGGCTGCGATTAAACAATTCAGGCAGGTTGCGGTGTTAAAGGGCGGAATTTCCGCCGAGCGCGAGGTTTCGCTGGTATCGGGCGCGGCGATTGCGGCGGGCTTGCGCGAAACCGGTTACGACGTGACCGAAATCGACGTCACGGCGCCTGATTTCACGGTTCCCAACGGCGTTGAGGCGGTTTTTATCGCGTTGCACGGAACATTCGGCGAGGACGGCGGATCTCAGGCCCGACTGGAGGAACTGAAGCTTCCGTATGTCGGTGCCGGGGTGGAAGCCAGCCGGATCGCGTTTGATAAACTTTTGACCGAACAGTGTCTGCTGAAGGCGGGTGTGCCGGTGCCCGAGAGCGAAACGCTGGTGGCCGGTCAGGCGCGTACGTTGACGCTGCCGGTAGTGGTGAAACCGCCGCGTGAGGGGTCGAGCGTTGGGTGTCATCTGGTTTTTGACGAGTCCGATTGGGATGCGGCGTTTACTGAAGCGTTGACGCATGACGAAGAGGCGATGGTGCAGCGGTTTATTCCGGGGCGCGAATTCACGGTCGGCATTGTGGATAGCGAGGTGCTTCCGGTGGTTGAAATTTTTCCCGCCGGGGAGTGGTATGATTACGCCGCGAAGTATGAAGTGGATACGACGCGCTATATTGTGCCTGCCGAGCTGAGTCCGGAAAAGACGGCGGAGATGCAGGCAATGGCCCGGAAGACCTTCGAGGCACTCGGCGCGCGCGGGTTCGGGCGGGTTGATTTCCGCATGACACCGGCGGGGGATCTGTTCGTTCTGGAGCTCAACACGATCCCCGGCTTTACCTCCCACAGCCTGCTTCCGAAAGCGGCGGCGGCGGCCGGAATCGACTTTCCTGTGCTTTGTGATCGAATCATGCGGACGGCTTCCTTATAAAAGCGGGAAGCATTAGCATACGGAGTTTCAAACTATGGCGGCTAAACGAGGAACCAAACGCAGATATCACGCACGAACCAAGGCGTCAAAAGAGACGGCCGCCCGGCGTGGGATCCTGATTTCTCTTACGGTTGTTTTTGGTTTGGTTGTGCTGTTCGGCGTTTTTCAGGCGCTGGCCTATACCGGTTCTCTGTTTTTTTCCCGCAATCCCTATTTTGAGCTCAAACACATATTGATCCGTTCCGACGGCCGGCTTTCCTCTTCGCAGCTGATGGAATATGCCAAGCTCGAAACCGGGGTGAATCTGTTTGATGTCGACTTTGATACCCTGCAGGCGGATCTGGAAGCGGTGCCGCTGGTGCAGTCTGTCCGTATTCAGCGCAAGCTGCCCGACACGCTCGTTGTGGATGTAAGCGAGCGGACGGCGGTGGCGCAGGTGAGCTGGAAATGGCGCTCCGTGCCGTTTCTGATCGACCGCGAAGGTGTGGTTCTGCCGCCCACGCGCACCGGGCAGGCACTTCCGCTGATCGAAGGGGTGAAGCTTGACCAGTTGCGGCCCGGAGAGCAGATCACGGACCCCGGGGTGCAGTACGCTCTGGAACTTCTTACGACCTGTGACGCCATGCGATTTTCCAGTCAGATTGGGTTCGAACGGTTTGACCTGCGCTATCCGGATCACATCACCGCCACGCTGACCGGCAACATCAATGCCCGCTTTCCCCGCCAGGCGGCTAGAGAAAAGCTGATTCGTCTCGCCCGGGTAATGGAAATCGCCCGTGAGCAGGGGCGCCGCATTAAAACCGTCGACCTGACACCGGACGGACTCAACGTGCCGACCACTGATTACTAAAGGATTTTCCCGTATGTCCGCTCCGCTCATTACTGCTCTGGAAATTGGCACCACCACCGTAAAAGTGCTGATGGGTGAGCTGCGCGAAGACGGCGGGCTGATGGTTGCCGGCCTCGGCGAAAGCGAGTCACGCGGAGTTCATAAGGGTGAGATTATCGACTTTGAACTCGCGCTCAATGCCGTGCGCCGCGCACTTGAAGAAGCGGAAGCCACCGCGCACCGTGCGATCGGCGAAAGTATCTATTTGGCGGCATCCGGCGGCCGCGCGGAAAGCCGCCTGCATCAGGCGGGGATTCCTATTCTCAATGAATACGAGGAGACCGGCGGGGAGATTACGGCCGATGACATCGACCATGCGCTGGAGGTTGCCCGCAAGGTGCCGCTGGCAGATGACCGGATTCGCCTGCACACCCTTCAGCAGACCTTCGAAGTGGATGGGCGCGGCGGAATTGTGAATCCCGAAGGGATGCTCGCTCAGGATTTAAAAGTGGGCATGCTGCTCATTCACGGCCGGCGCTCAACGGTTGAAAACCTCAAAAAACTTCTGCAGGCCGTTCCGGTCACCTGCGCCGATGCGGCGTTCGCCGGCTTCTGCTCCGCGCTGGCCGTGTTGACCCCTGAACAAAAACGCGCCGGAGCGGTGGTCATCGATCTCGGCGGCGGAACCACCGATTTCGTGGTGTATAACGGAGGCATCGTCAAGCTGGCCGGCTCCATTGCCGTCGGCGGCAGCCATGTAACCGAAGACATCTGTTCCGGACTGAACATCAACCGCCGGCAGGCTGAAGCGCTCAAAAAAGAATCCGGCAACGCGGTCATTAATGCCATGGCGGGCGAACAGTCGTTTTCTGTTCCGGCGGAAGGCGGATTCAGCGGGCGTGTTGTTCGTTCCGTCACACTGCACACGATCATCAACGCCCGGATGAAGGAAACCTTCCGTCTGATTGCGGATCAGATCGAAGACAACGGCCTTTCGGGTGTGCTCAATGCGGGTGTTGTTCTGACCGGCGGCGGATCGGCTCTCGATGGCGCCGTTGATCTGGCGCAGCAGGTATTCAATGCGCCGGCTCAGATCGGCAAGATCTATGACTGCGTCGGCGTTTCCACGAAAAAGGAGGGCGCCCGTTTTGCCGCCGTCATCGGCGCGGTGCGCTACGCCGCAGATCAGCAGAGCGCCGCGCCGAAAGAGGCTTCCCGCTTACGTCAGTGGTTCTCCAAGCTTTGGGGAGGGCATGCATCTTGAATGTTGACACATTGAATATTGAACAGCCCAGTCGCGGATTGCGGAGGATTCTGGTTCTCGGGCTCGGCGGAGCCGGTTGTTCGACCATCGCACGGATTGCTCCGCGCGCGCCGGCCAGCATGGAATTCGCCGTGATGGACTGCGATTTCCAAACCTTGGAGACCTGTGCCCACATCGAAACCCGGCTGGATGCCGGCAAGGGCGTCACCGACGGGTTGAGTGCAGGCGGCGATATGGAAACCGGCCGCCGCTGCGCCGAAAAAGCGGGCAAGCCGATTGATGCGCTGCTCAGCGGGGTGGATCTTTTGCTGGTTGTGGTCGGGCTCGGCGGTGGCTTTGGCGGCGGCGCGGCTCCTGTGGTTGCGCGGATGGCCCGCAACGCCGGGGCCAACACCATCTTTTTCACCCTGTTCCCTTTTAAGTTCGAAGGCGGCGTGGTGCGCGGCAAGGCGCATAACAGCCTGCGCCGTCTGCGCGCGTATGCGGACGCCATCATTCAGATGCCCAACAGCCGTATTCAGCCGGACGGCGATGCGCTGCTTGAAGACAGTCTTGAGCGGTCCGGCCGCACACTGGCTGCGGGAGTGGTCGGCCTCTGGCGGCTGCTTACTGAAACCGGCGGTGTTTGCAACCTCGATTTCGCAACGCTGCACACACTGCTTCGTCACTGCGACGCAACCTGCCGCTTCTCCTGCGCCGTTGCGACGGGCGACGATCGCGCCGCTGAGTTGGTGGAAATGCTGCGTTCTCATCCGCTGGCCGAAGACGGCGCCGTGTTTGAAAATTCTCCCGGCATGATCGTCGGCATTACTGGCGGCGATGACCTGCGGCTGTCCGAAGTGCAGCAGATTGTAGACGGCGTTTCGCCGGAGAATGAAACGTGCTGGGTAAAAATGGGTGTTGCCACCGACCCCGCCTTTACCGGACGGCTCGCGGCCATTGTGCTGGCGGCTGAATCCTGGAAAGAGCCGCTAGTGGAAGACTCCACGGGCCATATCAGCGGGCAGGGCGAGCTGGCCGGAGTGCTCAAGCCGCGCTCCAAAGCATTCGGCGGTGCCGAACGAACCATCTGGAATGGCGAAGACCTCGATATTCCCACCTACCTGCGCAAGAAAATCAAACTTCCCCGCTAGCAACACCCGCCTGCAACGCTGTAGCACTGCGGGCAGGGCGTTGCAGGAGGGCACTTCGCTACTTTGCGCGGACATAAAGATTTCTACCACCCACTTCGTTAGAGGAAGTTAGAGAGGCTCCGAGGTGGAGAGTCACATACCCCACGTTTCATTTGCTCTGACTTTCTCGGAAGCCCCTCTAGCGAAGCGGGTGGTGAAAATATGAAGTTTCTTGAATATCAGCCATTCAAAATGACGAAGAGCCTTTTTAAGCCGTTTCAACCACAATGCGGCTTCCATGGGCTTCGACCACTTTGATGGCGGAGCCTTTTTCGATGAACTCCCCGTGGGTGATCACATTGACGAGCTGTCCGTCGAAGAGCGCCCGGCCTGCCGGATGGAGGTTCATTTCCGCAACGCCTTCTTTGCCGAGCAGTTCGCTGTGATCGTGTGCGGCGCTAAAGCCGCTTGCACGGTCGGTGCTTTGAGAAAGAACCAGTGGGCGCACGACGCGTGATTTTGGCAGGAACCGTCCGGCGGCTACGGCCAAAACGACCGTTCCGGCCATTCCGAGCGCCAGATTGGTGATGGCGTGCTGAATGGTGGCTCCGCCGCCGGAGAAGGCGGGCAGGATTTCGCCGGGCACCTGCCAGCTCATGGCGTTGAGCAGAGAAACGAGAATCAGTGCGATGCCACTGATGCCGAGCACGCCGAAGCCGGGTGTGATGAACACCTCGATAAAGAGCAGGGTGAACCCGATGATGAAAATGACCACGTCCTCCATGCCGGCCAGCCCGGCAATGTGATGCCCGAAGAAAAAGAGAACCAGCGCCGCCGCGCCGGTAATCCCGGGAAGTCCAACGCCGGGCGTTTTGATTTCCAGATAAATTCCGCCCAGACCGATCATCAGCAGGATGGGGGCGATGGCGGCGATCACGCGGGCCAGTTTTTCGGCCGGAGTGACTTCCAGTTTTTTAATTTCCGCGCCGGGAAGTCCGATGGCTTCGAGCAGGGCATCCAGGTCTTCAACCGTGCCCTCAGAGAGAACGCCTTCGGCCTCGCTGGCGGTCAGGGTGAGCAGTTCACCCGCTTTGCTGACGATGTTGGTGCCGATTTTATATTCCGTTTCGCGCCGCACCATGGCTTCGGCCAGTTCCGGGCTGTGTCCGCCCTGTTCGGCGGCGGCGCGCACCATGGCGGCGACGCCGGATTTCATTTTTTCGCCGACATCTTCGTTGAGATCCTGCACGCCGCCGGTCGGCCCCATCAGAATGGGGGTGGCCGCACCGATTACGCTGCCGGGTGCCATGTAGATGTGCGGGGTGGCCAGCGCGATGATGGCTCCGGCGGAGTAGGCATCGCGCTCAACGAAGGTATAAACCGGCACGTCGATTTCGCGGATGATTTCGAGAATATCGCGGGTGACGTCCACACGCCCGCCGGGCGTGTCCATGGTAAAGATGATGGCGTCGGCGTCGACCTTGGAGGCCTCGGCCACGCCGCGGCGGATGACGTACAGCAGGGCGGGTTCAATCTGATTCTCAATCGGAATTTGATAAACCAGAGCGGAGCTCCGAACTCCTGTCATGCCGGAGCGTTCCTGCGGAGGCGGATTGGAAAAATTATCCTCACTTTTTCCAAGGGTTGGAAAAACGAGAAGCGCGAGAAGTGCAAAAACGATTCGTTTGGCTTTCATGCCTTGGAGCATAGCCTGATTTTTCCAATGGTTGGAAGTCTATTCCCGCCTGCAACGCTACCTGCCCGAAACACTGCGTGTAACGCTGTAGGCGGGTAGAGCTGCCTGCCCACTAATTGACCTAGCGCGGCAAAGTCATGGTGAATCACGGTGAACCGCAACCAAACAAAAGCAAAACAGGCAGAATGATTTTGAGGCAGAATGATTCAGGCCTAGCTTTGTTTCTATCATCCATCATTCTGCCCAAAAATTATTCTGCCTGATCTTCAAAAGGATAGAGCTCCTGCAAAAACGTGCATGAAAAATGAGAAGTTGACGGATAGTAATACAGATGGGAAGAGGCGGATTGCGAACACTTGAAACTTTCTTGGTGGCTCTGTGCCTTCGTGTGAGATCATTTTCCAAGCATTGGAAAAATATACATTTCTTTTTCCAATGGTTGGAAGCCTATGTATCATGACCCCGGTTTAGGGTCATATGTGGAACGTTTTCCACTTATATACTGTTTGATTGCATAAAAAACATAAATCAGCTCACCCCTAGAAACCATACAGGAAGAATTTCAGACAGGATTACAGGATCGACTGGATGGGAAATTAAAATCCTGTTCATCCTGTAATCCTGTCAAAAAAGATGAGCATGAAATAAAAATCGAACCCGTCAAGCGAGCCTGCGTTGATGACGCTCGTCGTCTCTTCGAAAGCACACATCACGAGGCTTCTTTCAAACGTTGGCTAAAGATATGAGAGTAAAAACAAAAAATATAAAACACATCATCCTATGGATTTTCGCACTCATCATGTATGTGAGGGCCTTGATTTTCTCATACACCGAAGACCGACAACTGATGTTTTGTTTTTTACTCGCTCAGATTCCGTTGTTCTTAATTTGCTGGGGTCTAAACACACTTCTGTCAGGTAAAGACATCCGTGATATATCCAAAAATCTAACCCCACTGGAAAGGGAGGAATCAATACGGCTGGCAGCGTCATACGGCAGTAAAATTGGAATATTTCTTGCCGCTCCATGCGCCATTATTTCTGGATGTTTATATGCGTTCGGTATCCGAACAATTTTGCCGTATGCGCTTCTTTTCTGTCTTTTCATGATCATTCTCACGCCAGTCATCATTCTGCAACGCAGGAAAATGAAGGCATTCATGTATTCAACAGACTACGCAAAAAAATCAGCCTCATTTTAAACGCTGGTTTTAAATAGAAATGAAAACAGGCGTGCGAATTGAGTGGATTACAACCCGCCTTAAAAGGGGTGTCACGTAGAACTTTTTTTTGTTATGTTCGGGCCATGGAGTAATCAACGGAAGGTCTTCTGTGGGATCTGAAAAACAAAACAACGAATCAAGTCAAAAACTAACGAGACGTCGGAGCGGAGTGACCCCTTTTTCTTTTTTCGTATCCATGAAGCCAATGATCACGTTGATCCTGCTGATATTCAGCGTATCGCCGGCAAGGGGTGCCGAACTGGACATCCAGAGCGCCTGGGCTCAGCCAGGCCTCTCTGCGGAGGAACGGAATGCACTGGTTGCCCAAGCAAAAAACATGCCTTTTGCAGAGATCGTTCCCGGCCTCCTGAAAACGCGCGTTACCTATCAGCCGGACCACTATATCAATCCCTGGGGAGCGACCCCCTGGAATAATGATGACTTAGAGCCGCAGGATAGAGCGTACCTGATGGCTGTCGAGGCTTGGCAGCATCACATGTACCCTGCGGATGATTGGAGCAAAGCATCGGTTCTGCTGAACCTCCTCCGGCAATCATCTGACAAGCTTGAACAGAGCGTTCTTATTGGAACGATGGTGAACAGCCAATGGTATCCTGATGCAGAAGATGTGCTGCTTGTCATGGCACTGAACAAGGAGGAAGACCTTGAGGTGCGCAGAGCGGCGGCGTCAGCCTTGTTGAGCCGATGCGAAATAGACGAATATATGCCGCTTGCCTGTGAGATCATCCTTCTCCATGAGAGGGGTCTGCCGCGCTGCCGGGCATTCAACTTAACGACCGATAAAGACTATCGTCTTCACTCTCTCAGCTTGCAGAACAAGCGGCTGATGACCTTCACCGGGTTCAGAATTCTCGCTGAACTGCCGAGAAATAATTTAAATATCGGATACTTCGTCGCGAGACGGCTGGGATATCTCCTCCGGTTGAAGGATGAATTCACTCCGAATAAATCCGGCAAATACCGCGACGCAAATGGGCTGACAGACGCATTTTTCAGCGACACCGTAAAAAATGCACTGCAGTGGTACTCGAAAAACAAACAAGAGCTAAGGGACAGTGATCAGTTCCAGGAGCGCGGGATCAAAGCGCTTCTTCAGCGTTTTCAGTGACGAGAGGATTTCTTCGATGATGAAGGGGTTAGTCCTGAATGGCGCTAAGTTAAGGCAATGTGGCTGGAAAATGAGCAAATTTTTAACAGAAGGAAACGAATAGAACGAAGGGGTTCGGGGGCATGCCGCCATTGCTTTTTGACGATATTTTCCTTCATTATCTTTGTTGCCTTCTGTGAGAAACTCGGAGTTTGAAACGGCTTAACTTAGCGTCATTGCCACTCCCTCCGGTCGTTGCCGTCACACTAGTGCCAGCCTCTGCCTTCGGCGGCTGGGTCAGTCCCATAATCTACTATTTCCCAACCCTTGGAGCTGTTTTTTCCGAATCTTGGAAAATCAGGAATGCCCGGCCGCAATTTTCTGCAGAGCTTCGGGGTAAGCGATATGTTCCTGCGCGTGAATGCGGTTCATGAGGCTTTCTTCAGTGTCATCCGCCAGCACGGGAACTTTTTTCTGGATGAGGATCGGGCCGGTGTCGATGCCTTCATCGACAAAGTGAACGGTGCATCCGGTTTCGGCGGCTCCGGCTTCCAGCGCCTGACGGCTGGCATCCAGGCCGGGAAAGTTCGGCAGCAGCGAGGGGTGAATGTTTACGATGCGTCCGGCGAAGGCGCGCAGAAGCCCCGGTTTGACGATCCGCATGAAGCCGGCGAGGGCGATGAAGTCGCCGCCGTGTTCTTCAATAAGCTGCAGGGCACGCTGCTCGGCTTCGCCGTCGAGCTTGGTCTTGAAGGGGGCGCAGTCGAGATAGATGGCGGGATGCCCGTTTTTTCGTGCCCGTTCGAGGATGAAGGCGTCTTCGACATCGGCAATAACGCAGGCGATGCGCGCATTGAGCGTGCCTGCCGCGATGGCCTCGGCAATCGCCTGATAGTTAGACCCCGATCCGGACCCAAAAACCGCAATATTCAGCATGTTATACTCCAAAATTAAATTGTTTTGGGGAGCCTAGCGTTTTAACGGTTTGAACGTCACTTTTTTTTCCGTATATTCACGGTTTTAAACCCAAGGAGCCCGCGAATGAAACTTTTGATTAAGCCACACAACCCAACTGCCCAGGAACTCTATAGCAACCACGGGCATTTTCATGACGGCGATGCCGGGCTCGACCTCTATGTTCTGGAAGACATTACGTTTGAACCGGGCGAAACCAAGCTCATCAAACTCGGCATTTCCTGCGAGCCGGACGATGGACGCGCGTACTATCTCTTTCCGCGCTCGAGCATTTCGAAAACCCCGTTGAGGATGTCTAACTCGATCGGACTGATCGACGGCGGCTACCGCGGGGAAATCATGGCCTCGTGCGACAACATCAAGGACTTTGTCTTTACCGCCGAAAAAGGGCAACGCCTGTTCCAGTTGGTTGCCACTGACAGTTCGCCGATCCACTACGAACTCGTCGAGGAACTCACGGAAACCACGCGCGGTGCGGGCGGTTTCGGAAGTACCGGGGCCTGACCCAACCGGTTTCTTCAACCTTCGGATTTAAGGTTTCTTTCGAGCCTGGGTATTTCGTGCTTAGGATTTTCTGTCCGGTAAAAACCGGACAGTAGCGAATTAGATGCTTTCTTTAAGCCAGTCGAGCAGCGCGGCGCGGTCGCTGAAGCGACCTTCGAGTTGTGCGTCGTAGGCTTTTTTCAATAACTCGCCGATATGCGGGCCGGGCTCCACACCCAGTTCACGCAAATCTTTGCCGGAAATCCAGTGTTCCGGCAGGACCGGTTCGTTTGCCATCTCTTCGGCTTTTTCCAAGAGAAATTCGTAGTTTTCGAGCAGGCCGTGGCTGCCGCTGCAGTCGATCCGGTGCAGCTCCAGTTCCAAATCAAAGGTCTCCGCGCCCATCAGCTTACGCAGGGTGGAGCGGTTCATCTTCTGCACGTCTTTGAAGCGCATGTGTCCGGCGACGGCGGTGACGATCTGCCGAATCTCTTTAACCGGCAGGCGCAGGCGGCGCAGAATCTCTTCCGCCATGGTTGCGCTGAGGGTTTCGTGCCCGTGGAAGCGGATGCGGTCCTCACCCATGAAGGCGGTGTCGGGCTTGCCGACATCGTGCAGTAGAACCGTATAGGCCAGGGGTCTATTTGGGTTTTTCATCAGGTTGAGCATGAGAACGGTATGTTCAAACACATCGCCTTCCGGATGAAATTCCGGCGGCTGTTCCTGTCCGATCATGGGAAGAATTTCGGGCACAATGTGTTCCATCAACCCCAGTTCAACCAATTCGCTCAACGCGTCGCCGGGGCGGATGCTTTCCACCAGTGTGCGCGAAAAATCATTTTCAATTCGCTCCATACTGATTTTTGCCAGATCGGCGGCGTGCGCCTGGATGGCGTCGCGTGTTGAGGGGTCGATGCTGAAGCCGAGCGTATGGGCGAAGCGGACCGCGCGTAGCATCCGCAGGTGGTCCTCGGCGAAACGCCGGTCTGGATCGCCGATGGCGCGGATCACCTTTTTCTTCAGATCGGCTTTTCCGCCGATGGTGTCGATCACTTCATCGGCAATCGGATCGTAGAACATGCCGTTGATGGTGAAGTCGCGCCGTTTAGCATCTTCTTCTGCTCCGCAAAAATGGACGCTGTCCGGGCGCCGGCCGTCTTGATAGCCCGCATCTTCGCGGAAGGTGGCCACTTCGGTTTCGATGCCGTTCTGCACAACCATGATCACGCCGAAGGCTTTGCCGACGGCAACGGTTTTGGGGAAAAGGTCTTCGATCTGTTCGGGCAGCGCATTGGTGGCAATGTCGTAGTCTTTGGGGGTGCGGCCGAGCAGTTTATCACGGACGGCACCGCCGGCAAAATAGGCGGTGAAACCGGCGGAGCGGATCTGCTTGAGAATATTGAGCGCGTTGTTGTGTGTTTTTTCCATACGGGCAGGGAGTTTGGAGAGTTTCTGCTGAAAATAACATCCTGTTTTTATTTTTAATCTGTTCCGCTGGCCGGGATGCCGGGTCTGGAGCGGGAGCGCAAATTTTGAACGCTTGGGCGTGCAGAGCCTCTTTCTATTTATTATGCTCCACCCTGTTTATGAAAAAGAAAATGACAGCGGGTGATACCGCAAAGAAAACTCTCTGGCTGATTTTCGCCGCTGTGATTCTGGCGGCGGGGATCAATGTGCTGCATCCTGAACGTATTCCGTGGGTTGAGGAGTGGGGCACCCATGTTGAAGCACAGGCGGTGGACGCCGACGTGGATCTGGTTCAGTTTTCTGAAGTGATCGACCTGCTGCGCGATCAGTCGGCTCTACTGGTGGATGCGCGCTCCGCGGAAAAGTATGCACGCGGACATATCCCCGGCGCGGTTTCGATTCCATTGAGTACGGTGGCGGACGGGCTCGTTTTGCCGGTCTCTTCTCTGCCGGTGGTAATTTATTGCGACGGCCCGGATTGCGAGGACAGTCTGCTGCTGGCTCTGGAGCTGCGTAACGCCGGCCGCGCCGATGTGGCGGTGTTTATTGGTGGAATGGCACTTTGGGAGTCTGAGTTATTGGCAGTCGAAGAGGGGGCGGAGTGATGCAAGAGAAGAAGCCTATTTTCGATTTTAAGAAAGCCATTAATCTGGAGTACCCAACAGAGTATTATATCGCGCTTTTTCTGGGTCTGTTTTTTCTGGTTGTCAGCGCGAACAAGCTGCTCGATCCGTCAGGTTTCGCCACCTCAATTTTCCGCGGGCATCTGGTGCCCTATGCGTTCGTGAATATCACCGCATTGTTGTCGATGTCGCTGGAGTTTGTCGCCGCGTTCGCGGTGGTGTTTATGGCGAACTATCGCCGGGCCGGACTGTGGATTCTGGTGGCTCTTTCGTTGGTCTGCGCGGGGGGTATCGCCGTTAATCTGCTACAGGAAATTAACACGGTTTGCGGATGTTTCAGCAACAGTGTTCGCGCGGCACCCATCAGCCATTGGACGCTGGTGCGCACCCTTATTCCGGTGCTTGCGGGTCTTTTTGCGTTACGTTAAGCCGGTTTTCCTGGTGAATTTAAAGGGATGGGGTTGTTGTGAATCGGTATTGGACTCGTGTGGTTTGGGCGTTGGGGATTGCTGGATTTGTCCTCTTGACGTTTATTTTGGTTGATTGGCTTGGTGTGGATAAATCCCTCATTAAGGAAGGGCATCCTGATTTTTCGCTGGTCGGGTGGGGGCGCACGGTCGTGCTGGCTCTTTGTTGCTGGGGTTTAGCCGTTGTGGTGATGGGGAAGAACCGCCCGGAGCTTGCCTTGTGCGAGTCTCGTTCCAAGCTGACTGTTTATTTAACGGGTTATTTCACCTGTTTTCTGTCCATCGGCTTTACGCTTCTTCTTCTGCTCAAGCATCAGCAGTTCAATGCGCTGTCTCATGAGGATTCTTATGTCGAGTGGGCTTCGTTTGCATTGTTAATTGTCAGCTCGTTGATCTTCTTGATTTCCATGTTCAGCTGTCGCCGTTCTGCGGGACAGCGTTTCCCATGGGCGGCCGCAACCTGCGCTGTATTTGCTTTTGGCTTTTTCTTTATCGGGATGGAGGAGGTCTCCTGGTTTCAGCGTCAGCTTGGATTTAAAACGCCCGATGTGTTGTTCGAGGGAAATGTGCAGGAGGAATTCAATTTCCATAACTTTTTCACGGTCGGCTTTGAAATTTTGTATTACTTCGGCACTTTTGCCTTTTTTATGGCACTGCCGTTCCTGCGGGTGATTTTTGCTAAGTGGATTGAGAAAACTCCCTATTTCGACACCTTTGTTCCTCAACCCTGTGTTGCGGTTCTGGGCGCAATGAGCTGCGGCTATAACTATGAAATGTGGAACATTTTTCCTGTACAGATCTGTCTGATCGGTGCGGTGGTTGTGTTGCTGTTCTTTCTGCGGTTTTGTCAGCAACTGAGTGAGCGGCTTCTCATTGGGTTTACCGCGGTTGTTCTGGTGGCATCCCAGTGGGTGTTCCTGATCAGCAAAACCCGTTACGAAAGAATATGGGAAGTCACCGAATACAAGGAACTTTTCATCACCATCGGGTTTGTTGTGTATGCGGCGAGCACCCTCCGGAAAATTCAAACACAGCGCCGCGCGTGCTAGCCGTATATGCGGTTACTGCGGAGATGTTTGCTGATCATCAATGAAAGCCCACCGATACCGATCAGGGTCATAACAGCCGGTTCGGGAACAGAGTGTCCGGTGGCTGACAAGGCATCACTGCTGGCCCCCAGCTCTTCAAAGGTCAGAGCAGAGTCTATGCCCCCGTCGATGCCGTTAATGTCCATGTTGAGGCTGTTGTCCTGGGTGGCGGTTGCCATCACATAGTTCATCCCGCTTGTCTGATCGATTGAGATGCTGCTTGCGCTTAACAGGTTCACGATAAATCCGAAGTCGAAGCTGAAGCTGATAAAGGCATCTGTTTTTCCGGCGCCATCCAAATCGTACGATGTTGCGGACGGATCTAAAATGGAATCGACCAGAGCGAAGTGGTAGTTGGTTCCAGCCGCCTCTGCAAAGGTCATCAGCGGCGGAGAGACGATTGTGGTTGAGCTGGGTCCGTCGTTGAGTCCGGGGCCGGGATCCCAGATTGCCAGTTGTCCTGAACCGTTGGGATTGTTGTCTACGCCCAGGAAGAGATCCAGAGAGCCATTCTGGTCAGCATCGATTCCGATAAAAAGGTTATAGTCAAAATCCCTTTTGGACTCATTTTTGATGCTGTTAAGTCGAACGCGGAAAGCCAGCGTTCCATCCGTTAGGCTCGGTGTTCCGGCATCATCAAACTGGCTGTAGAAAGCGGGATGGTTTGTGTCGCCAACCAGATCGCCGGACACCAGGCCGGTTTGTTGATCTTCCACGGGATCTGGAACGTTGGCGCCATAGGTAATGGGAATCCAGCTGGTGGTGGGAGAACCGATGATAATCGCACTGAAACATGGCAATGCTGAGAGCGCCGCCAGAATTACAAAGAGTTTTTGTTTAATCGGTTCGGTTTTCATTGGCTTCGACCGGCAGGATTCTGTTTTTTGCGGACGGAGTCAATGAATAAAAAGGTTATAATTTTTCAAGTATATGAACGACTCTGCCGGCAGCCTGACGCCAGCTCAAATGAGCGTGATAGTCATCAAATGCCCTCAGACAAAGTGTGCGATATTCGTCCGGATTGTTGTACAGCGTCGTGATGCGTCCGGCATAGGCGTCCACATCTCCCACATCAACGCAGTAGCCATTAATCCCGTCCTGCACCGCGGTCGGAATGCCGCCGGTGTTGGAGGCGATGGCCGGCAGGGCGAAGCTGTTGGCTTCCGGGAAAACATGGCCGAAACATTCCGCGCGGCAGGGTTGAAGAAGAACATGCGCTTCGCTGTAAAGCTGTTTCATTTTTGCCAGTTCGTCCGGTTTGTTTAACGATAAAAATCCGGCACAGTTCACAAAGTCCGGGACTGAATCCATATGCTGATGCGGATCGGTTCCGAGAACGGTGATTTCTGTTTTGATGCCGCGGGCGATCAGCTGTTCCGCCACCTGGACCGCTGTGTCGCCGCCTTTGCGTTTCCATTCCACACCGGTGAACAGCAGGCGGCAGATTCCATCCATCGGTTTGGCGTTCACGAGCATTTCGGCTTCGGCGCGGTTTAGCCCCGAGGTGAGGTTGGCGCCGTATGGGGCGACCTTTACTTTTTCCGGATCGGCCCCGTAAAGTTCGATGGCTTTCTGCGCGGCCCAGTCCGAGGCGAAAATCAGCCGTTCGCAATTTTCAACCGCCGCCCGATCCATCGCGCGCAGGTCGCTCAAGGTCCTTTTGGACAGGCCGGTGAAGGTTTGATAGTAGTCCGCCAGTCCGCCGTAGAGCGAATCGGTCCAGACGGCGACCGGCCGATCTGTGTTTAAATAGGCGGCGTGTTTCACTTCGGTGCACAGCACCGCATCGGCCGGGAAGTGCTTCATTTTGTTCGAAAGCTGCCGTCCGTAGCCGCGGCTCAAGGACGGCTCGGCCCAGCCGTAATATTTTTCGCGGGTGATTCGCGGGCAGAGCGCAATCCGCGCCGCGGCCAGCGGGTTGCAGATGTTGCGCAGCGGAGCCAGTGTCTGGAAGCCGCTGGCGACCTCTTCAAGATGGAGCGCGATGTTTTCCGCCGCGCTGTGAATTCCAACCGCGCCGGGTTTGCGGCTTTGCGCTGAATGGCCGAGATCCAGATGATGGGCAAAGGCCAGATTCATCGAGCCACCTCATTGTGGGTTGTGCGGGTGTCGCGCCAGATGCGTCCTTTGCGGCGCAGCTGGCGAACCGCCGCAAAAAACACCACCGTATCCATGGACAGGTGTAAAAGCAGTATCGGAAACTGGAGAGCCTTTTTGGTGCCGGTGCAGTTTTTAAAACGCTGCACGCGGGTGCGCAGGATGACGCGCAGAATGGGGCGATATTTGCGGTCTTTCAGGCGGGATGCAATCAGCTTTTCAGACCAAGCCGGGTCCGCGGCGCACAAACGGTCGATGGTTTTCCCGGCATCTTCATTTTCCTGCTGTTGCTCCAGCAGAAACTTCCAGATCCAGCGGTGAATAATGTATCCGGCGGCCTGTCTGCGCTGGGTGGCGAAGACATCTGCAAAACGGGAGTAGGACTCAAACAGGTGGGAGGCATTCTCCGCGGTGGTCATGCGGCGCGCGCTGTCGTCCGGCTCCGTCAGCAGATTGGTGACAGCCATTTTTTTGATAAACCCGTCATCCACAATGATGGAGTCTGGAATGTGGAAGCGGCGCAGAAAGTCAGCGCGGGCGCAGTAGAGCTGTCCGCAAAGCTGCCCATCGGCATCGGCCGTGAGTTTAGCTGCATGCAGGGAGAGTTTGTCGAGCAGGGTGCGGCGCTTTTTCAATGCGATGTGCTTGATCGGCCGGTCGCTGCAGGTCAGCAGGTCGGGCCGGGCGGTCAGCGCGGCAACCATGTTGCTGAGCGTGTCCTTCTCTTGAATCCGGATATCGGCGTCCATCAGAAAGAACAGCTCGGAGTCCGGACGGCTCAGCTCATGAACAAAGACATTCCAGGCATTGGTTTTTCCGGGCGCTTTCAGCTCTTCCACGCGCCAGCGCAGGGTTTGCGGGGCGTCGGAGAATGCCTGACGCGCCGCTTCCGCTGTGTTGTCGGCGCAGCCGTTCGGCACACAGATTAGCTCAATTTCATGGTGGATTGGGTCCTGAATCAGGCTCTGACTGAGCAGGCTGTGGATTGTGGTGTGAATGCTTTGTGCTTCATTCCACGCTAAGATGCCGATGCTGATTTTCATGGTAGGGTTTTCCTCAGTTGCACAGGCACCGGCGGCGCCTCAGAAACTATTGCCGCCGCGTAAGCGGGGTCAATTTCCAATGGTTGGAAAAACCATTCACCGTTTGTTCCAATGGTTGGAACCCCCGGCGTGTGATCGAGCGGCACACAGAACGAATTCAGCTCCCGGAAGATTCCTTGGCCCAGCGCCTTAACAAAAGCCTCTTTTTGCGCCCAGATATCGAAAAAGCCGTCGCGCGGATTTTCCAAACCTTGGAAAAAGTCGCGCTCCTCCGGCGCGAACCATCGCTTGGCAATGGATTCCATGGGCAGGCCGTCGCGGCGGAACTCAATGTCCACGCCCACGGCGCGTCCGGCTGTCACGGCGATCAGCAGCCGGTCGCGGGAGTGCGAGACATTGAAGCGGATCTCGCTACCTTTCAGAAACGGCTTTCCGTTTTCATTGTGGTCGAAGTGCAGGGCGGATGGGGCTTCATCCAAATAGCTCGCCAGAATCCGCCGCCGCAATCCGCGGCAGAGAATAAACCGGTCGCCATCTTCGGTTTTGATGAATTTTGCGGCCCGGTCCTGTTCATCGGCGGTCAGCAGTTCGCGGCAGGCGGCAAGCTCGCCGCGCAGTTCCGGTAGCAGCAGGTTCCAGACTTCAATAATTGTGTAAATCGATTTTAGTTTGTTCTTCATAGGTTCAGCATTTTTTTATAGCATGTGAATAGGTTCCATGCAGTCTCGGAAGCATATGAAATTTAAGGATGAACAAACCCTGATTTCCGCCGTTTTAAAACAGGCGGCGACGATGGACTCCGCGACCGCGGTGTCCTGCGGTGCGGTTTCCCTTTCGTATACCGAACTCGATCAGCGCTCGCAGGCTCTGGCTGAGGTTTTGCGTTCAAACGGGGTGGATCGTGATGTGCCGGTTGCCATCTGCGATGAACGGTCTGTTGAATTTATTGTAGCCATTCTGGCGGTCTTGCGCGCCGGCGGAGCGTATGTGCCGCTCGATCCGTCCTATCCGCGCGCGCGGCTCGAATTTATGCTGGCAGATTGCGGTGCGCAGGTGTTGCTCACTCAATCCTCTTTGCGTGACCGGGCAGGGCTGGCAGCGTGCATCATTGAACTCGATGCTCCGATTGCCGAGTCACCGAAGACGAAGTGGAATCCGCCGTGTGCGGATGATCTCGCCTATATCATTTACACCTCCGGTTCCACCGGGAAACCCAAAGGGGTGCTTTGTCATCATCGCGGTGCGCTCAATATGCTGGCGGACGGCCAGGCCTGCCGCCCGCTCGGGCCGGGTGACCGCTGCAGCTGGTGGACCCCGTCGGGGGTTGATACGTCGGTGTATGAAATATTTTCTGCGTTGTCCACCGGAGCGGAACTGGTGGCCATTCCTGAAGAGATTCGTTCGGATGTTCCCCGCTGTATAGATTGGCTGCATGAGGAGCGAATCACCTCGGTGTATATTCCGCCGATGATGGTCGCCGAGCTCGAACGCTGGGTGCATAGCCATCCGGGGCGCAGCCGCCTGCGCCGGTTGTTGACCGGGGGCGCGCCGATTCCCGAACGGTTGCTGATCAATATAGCCCGTGCGGTTCCCGAGTTGCATATTATCAACGGCTACGGACCCACCGAGGCGGCGGTCTATTGCACCAGCTATCAGGTCACGGGTCAGGGGGATCTCTCGCGGATGACCCCGATCGGCAAGCCGATCGACGGCGTGGAGATCCATTTGCTCGACCCGGCCATGCAGCCGGTTGCGGACGGGCAGAAGGGGGAGATTTACATCGGCGGGGTTCAGGTTGAGCGCGGCTATCTGCATTGCCGTCAGTTGACCGCGACCCATTTCCTGAAAAATGGTATCGGCAAAGGGACGCTGTACCGGAGCGGCGACCGGGCGCTGCGGTTGCCGGATGGAAACCTGATGTTCTACGGCCGCACCGATGATCAGGTGAAGTTTCTCGGATACCGCGTCGAGCTGGGCGAAATTGAATCTGCGCTTTGCCGCATTGAGGGCATCCGCGAGGCGGTTGTTGTTATGCGTGAGGATCGTCCCGGCTTTCAACGCTTGGTGGCGTATTATACCGTTACCGAAGGAGACCCGCCCGATTCGGACGCATTGCGCAGTACGTTGGAACTTGAGCTTCCGGCGCATATGGTTCCGGCTCTGTTTGTCCGGATTTCCCATCTGCCGGAAACACCGACCGGAAAAGTGGATCGCGAGGCGCTTCCGGTTCCGTCGAAAAGGGATGTGGAGCGGTTGCGGTTGGATGAATTCAAGCCGCCGGTTACTGAGACCGAGCGGAGAGTGGCTGACGTATTCCAATCGTTGTTGAATGTCGATCGGGCCGGAGTAGATGATCATTTCTTTTTGATGGGCGGCCACTCGCTACTGGCCACACAGGCCATTTCGCGGCTCGGAAACGGCGTCAGCCTGCAGGCATTCTATGAGCACCCCACCGTCGGGGGGGTGGCTTTATTGATCGAAGCCGGGGTGGAGGTGCCCCCGATTCCCGTCGCCGAGCCGAGAAAAACCTATCCGGTTACGGCCCCGCAGCGAACCATGTGGATGATGCATCATTCGGACCGCACAGGAACCCTTGCCAATATTCCAGAGGTGATCCACCTCACCGGTCCGCTCAATATCGAGGTGATGGAACGGGCGCTGAACGAGGTGATCCGCCGGCATGATGCCTTGCGAATGGTGTTTTTGATGGAAGAGGGAGAGCTGGTGCAACGGCCGCTCGACGAGGTGCGTTTGGAGATCCCGGTTGTCGATTTGTCAGAGACCGGTCTGGCAGAGCGTGATCGACGTGTGCTTGAAATTCAACGGAGCAACGGGGCATATCGATTTGATTTGTCAACGGGTCCGCTGATGCATGCCGAACTGGTCAAGCTGTCGGATGATCGCTTTGATCTCTATCTGAATGCGCACCATATCGCGATCGACGGGTGGGGCCTCAGTCTGCTGAACAAAGAATTTGCGGCGGTGTATGAAGCCTGTCTGGAAGATAAACCTTCGCCGCTTTCGCCGCCGGCTCTGCAGTACCGTGATGTCGCGGTTTGGATGGAGCGCCAGCAGCAGAGCGGCGCGCTGAAACCCCAGTTGGAGTATTGGCGCGAGAAGCTGGCCGCGCCGCGCCCGGATCTTCACTTCAAGCTCGACCATGAACGCCCCGATGTCTCTGCGCACAAAGCGGCCCGTCATGCCTTTAATATTCTGCCGGAACTCACCCGCGAACTCACGGCTTTAGGACACCACGAAAATGCAACGCTTTACATGGTTCTGGCCGCCATCTGGCAGACGCTGCTTCACCGCGCCAGCGGCTCGAGTGACATTGTCACAGGAACGGCGATTGCCGGGCGAACCCGCGCCGGGATGGAGCAGGTGATCGGCACCTTCATTAATGCGCTTGCGCTGCGCACGGACTTTTCCGGGGTGACCTCGTTCCAGGATGTGATCGGGCGGGTGCGGCGTACCGCGTTGGAGGCGTACGCCCATCAGGAAATTCCGTTTGCCACCGTGATGGAAGCCGTCGACGATGGAACCCGCCATCCGATTTTCCGCAACTCGTTGATCCTGCACAATATACCACTGCCGCCGAAAAAATTCGCCGGACTGACCCTGACCGATGATGAAATCGGAAATGACACCGCGAAGATGGATATGATCCTGTATTTCATTGAGCGGGAAGGGCAGCTGGAGGGGCAGCTTGAATATGACACCGAGCTGTTTTCCGCCGAAAGCATGGATCAACTGGCTGGTGACTTTTTGATGCTGGCTCGGCAGGTGGTCAAAGAGGTTGCCCGGCCTCTGGATGATACGTTGTTCGGCGATGCCGAAGAGGTTCTTTCCTGTTTCGTAATTGGCGAAGGCTCTCTTTGCTTGCGCTGTATTGATGTGTTGCGCCGTAGCGGTATGCGTGTGCTCGGGCTGATTTCTCCTGATGCGGCCAACCGCCGATGGGCCCGCAAAAAAGGAATTCCGTGGCATCATCCGGACGAAGGCTTTGCGCAGGTTCTTTCCGCCCGTCCGTTCGACTATCTGTTCAGCGTGGTTAACAGCCACATCATGAAACCCGACGTGCTCGCGTTGCCGCGCCGCGCCGCCATCAACTATCACGATGCGCCGCTTCCGCGCTATGCCGGGGTCTATTCCACCGCCTGGGCGTTGATCAATCGTGAAAAGACTCATGGCATCACCTGGCATCTGATGGTCGACGAAGTCGATGCCGGGGATATTCTAAAACAGAAGAAAGTGGACATTTCGGGTCAGGACACCTCGTTTACGCTCAACGCCCGCTGCTACGATGCCGCCGTGGACACCTTGGTGGAACTGGCATCCGAACTGGTTGAAGGCCGCGAAGTTCGCCGTCAGCAGGATCTGGATCGGCGCACCTACTACCCGTTGAATAAACGGCCCGTTCATGGAGCCCTTATCGACTGGAATGCCCCGGCCAAAGAAATCGACGCCCTGCGCCGCGCGCTCGATTTTGGCACACAGCCCAACGACCTCGGTCTGCCCAAAGTTTATTTCGGCGGGGAGTTGTATGTGCTTCTGTCCAGCGGGCAGATGTGTTCTGTGGATGGTGATCCCTGCGGGTTGCGTTTTCCGGCCCTTGGCGAGCCGTCCGGCTGGATGGTAAATGAGCCGGACTCAGAGGATCTGGGGCGGCGGTTGCAGTTCCAGATTGAGAAGATGGCGCCGCATGAACGGTTCTGGGTTCGCCAACTCGAACTGTTCCAACCCTTGAAACTTCCCGACATAAAGGGCGGTTCGACAAAGCGGTTTGCGCTCGAAGATATTCCATTATTTCTCTGCTTCCTCGCCCGGTTCTGTTCGCAGGATGTGCTGGGCGTTGGTTGGAAGATAGAGGTTGATGTTCCTGAGTTCTTTGCCTCGGTTGTTCCGCTCTGCCTGACGGTCGATCTCGAAAAACCGCTTTATGAAAATTTGCAGACCGCCGCCTTCGCATTGAACAGGTGCCGGAAACGGAAGACCTATGCGCGCGATCTGTTTATGCGCTTTCCCTCGCTTCGTGTTCGGCCGGTCTATTCGATTACTCTGGCGGAAGGGGAAGTGGCTTGCTCGCCTCAACTATGGGAGCATTTCAAGGCTTTCCGCCATTCGGCCGATGCCACCGTGCCGCTTGGATCACAATCTGTTTTGACTGATAAAGACCGCCGCGTGCTTGAAAAATTCCAGCATCAGACCTCCGGCTTTAATGATTCGCGCTGTATCCATCAGCTGTTTGAAGAGCAGGCCTGGAAAACTCCGCCGGCTGTGGCGGTGGAGGCGGTGGATGGAAAACTGACCTATGCGGAACTGAACCGCCGGGCGGATTCTCTGGCAGCTCACTTACAGGAGCAGGGTGTCGGTCCGGATATGCCGATCGGGCTGTTCGTCAATCGCTCGCTGGAAATGTGTATCGGTATTTTAGGTATCCTGAAAGCCGGTGGGGCGTATGTGCCGCTCGACCCCGATTATCCGGATGACATGGTCGAATTTATCATCGGCGACACGGCCATGCCGATGGTGGTGACGGTTTCAACCCTCAAGAACCGTCTTAAGCAGACAACCTGCCGCATACTTTGCATTGATCAGGTACCGGACCGCAGTGATGCGCCCGTCGTGACGGCGATGGCGGCGGATCTGGCCTACGTGTTTTATACATCCGGCTCCACCGGAAAACCTAAGGGCGTTATGGTGGAGCATCGCAGCGTGGTCAACCACTGTCGCGCTTCGCTCGATGTGTACGGAATCACCGGCAAAGACCGGGTGCTTCAGTTCTTTTCCATGAGCTTCGACGGTTCCGTTGAAGAACTGTTCCCCGCTTGGGCTTGCGGCGCAACCGTTGTGCTGCGCACCAATGAAATTTCCAACTCCATTTCCGAGTTTGAGGCATTTATTTTAGAGCAGAAGATCACTGTGGTGGACCTGCCAACAGCCTACTGGCACGAATGGGTGCGTAACCTGCGCGCGGTACCTAAAACCCTTCGTGCGATTATCATTGGCGGTGAAAAAGTTTCTACAGAACTCTGCCGGGTCTGGGTGCAGAAGAAAAAAGGAAAGGTTCGCCTGTTCAACACGTATGGGCCGACCGAATGCTCTGTAGTGGCCTCCGTGCATGAACTCACCACCCCGGTGAGCGGCGATGTGCCGATCGGTCTGCCGATTGCGGACACCGCGCTGGTTGTTGCCGATTTGCGTGGGCAGCGCGTACCGGTCGGAATGCCCGGCGAACTGCTGATAGGCGGCGCGGGTGTGGCGCGCGGCTATCTGAACCGTCCAACGCTCACCGCGGAAAAATTTATTCCCAACCCATGGGGCGAGGGTCGACTCTATCGCACCGGTGACCTCGTTTCACGTCAGCCGGATGGCGACATCGTCTTCCTCGGCCGTGTGGATAATCAGGTTAAAATTCGAGGGTTCCGGATCGAGCCCGACGAGATCGGCGCGGTGCTCGAACAGTATGCGGATATCAGCCAGGCGATCGTGATGGCCCGGAGCGACCTGTCCGAGCAGAAAGAACTGGTCGCTTATTATATTCCCGAACCGGGCTACTCGCCGTCGGTTAAGGAACTGCGTGTGTTTCTTTCTGCCAACCTGCCGGAATACATGGTTCCGTCCGCCTTCATGGAGCTGGATGAGTTTCCGGTCGCGTCAGGCGGAAAAGTGAACCGCAATGCGCTGCCGTCGCCGGTAAAAACTTCCGCCCGCGAGCGTGAAAACTTTGTTCCGCCCGGCACGCCTGCTGAAAAAGTGATGGCCGAAATCTGGTCCGTCGTGCTGGGAATGGACGAGATCGGAATCCACGACAACTTCTTTGATCTGGGTGGACACTCTCTGCTGGCGATCCAGCTCGTTGAACGGGTACTGGCTTCCGGAGCCTCGCTGACTGTGGCGCAACTGTTCCAGTCTCCCACCATTGCGGAAATGACTCAGATCATCGACATGCGCGGGGAGGGCGAGTACAAATCGCTGGTCTGCCTCAAAAAAGGCACGCCGGGCCGCGTGCCGTTCTTCCTGTTGCACAGTGCGCCCGGTGATCTGCTCGGGTACTCCAATCTGGTTCACAACCTGCCCGCCGAACAGCCCGTTTACGGCTTCCAGTCGCTGGGATTGATTGATCCGGAAAACGTGCACTCCACCATTCCGGAAATGGCCGCTTACTATGTTTCTGTGCTTCGTGAGTTCCTGCCGGACGGCCCGTACTTGCTAGGCGGCTGGTGCTACGGCGGCTACGTGGCATTGGAAATGTCGCGGCAGCTTAAAGAGCAGGGTTGCGAGGTGCAGCTGCTTGCATTGATTGATGCCTGGGCCTATCCGCCCGCCGAGCGGCGCCTGGCTTTCTATTGGCGGCGCTTGCAACTCATGCGGGTGGTCGGCTTCCAAGATTGGGTCTCCATCATGAAAGAGAAGATCAAAAATCTTTTCCATGACAAAGCCGCTGATGTAACAACCATGCTCGATGGTGTGCAGACCACCGAAGGCGTGCTGGCTAACCGTGAAGAGGTCTATCGCCGCAACCGCGAGGCCGCGCTTAAATACTCACCACGTTATTACCCGGGCTGCGTTACGTTGTTCCGCTCTGACGACATCGCGGCCTGGTTCCTGCCCGACATGACCATGGAATGGGCGACGACCACGGACGATCAGGATATCTATCTCGTGCCCGGCCCGCACCGCGGCATGCTCCACGAACCTGCTGTACAGGTGCTTTCCGCCCGGTTGTCCAAAACCATCGAAGAGGCCCTGTCCTGATTTTTCCAATCTGTCGAGCCGTAGCCGCTTGACCTCCATAGCCTCGGCGACGGAGGTTGGCGCAGGCTGATGCTTGGAAAAGGTAAGGTAAAAATCGTTTCGGTGAGCTACTCTGCAACTGCTTTTTTTTTAACCACGCTGAAAGCGTAGCGATAAATAATTTTCGAAGAAAATAGTGACGACAGGAACGGTTCATCACACGAATGAACACGAAAACAAGGGGTGGAACGATTCTTGCCGCTCACTTTGTTCTTTACCCCACCGCTGTGCGGCGGAGCCTTTCTCGCAAAGTTCGGGTTCTGACCTTGGAAAATATGCGGGTAAAAGTTCCAATGATTGGAACTTTCGGGTAAAAATGCTCCTAACATGTCAGGGTATAGCTTTGGCGACAGTGTCTCGGCGAAGCTCATAGAGCGAAGACGAAAGACTGATGTTTGGAAGGGCGTATGGAAAAATCACAGCGAATTGATAAAGCCGCGCGACTGATCGAGTATTTGACCCGACTCGCAGATCTTCGCAGAAAATCCGTCAAGGACATCGCCAGCTATAGCGGTAGATCCTGATGACAGCAAAAGAAACGCAAACAACAGACCCGGAAGTTCAGGAGAAACTGAGTAAACGGATCGTCTGTTTATACGACATGATTCGCTGTGCAGAATCTTCCCGTTGTCTTGTGGACTGGATTGGCACACCAGAAAACATCAAGAAAACAAGCTGGGGCGGATATGGAGAGCTTTTTGGTCATATCCAACATATTGCCTATTCCGACTTCATTCTGAATGCAGTCGCCCTGTTTGAGCGTGATAAGAGTAGCTCATCGTTTAGAGCACTGTTTGATTTCATCTGCGCCAACAAATCCGAAATCAAAGTGACGGGGTTTTCGCGAGAATCTGCCGATAAAGAGCACAGCGAAGAGCGACTCTGCAAGTTCATCTGCGGACTGAAAAATAAACTTCCAGTATGGCCGCATAAAGGATTTAAACCGGAGCCGGAGTCTTTGGATCACGCTTTGGACTGGATGAAAATTAAACGCGACAAGTTGATCGCTCATAAAGAATTTCAGGACATGGTCGCCCCCCGCGCATCAATTGACATGGTTGGCGACGGCTGTGGACTCCTTCCGTTGGCCATGGAATTATACGATCAAATTTACCGAATCGCCGAACCAAGCGTTTGGAATCATTTTGAAACGTCAAAAATTAATGGCGATGGAATGCTCCCTAGCATTCGCCGTATTTCCAAACAGTTTGAAAAAGTGGTCAGTGGCGAATTTACAAAGGACAAAGCATTTTGGAACCGCCCAGCGGCTAAAATTGCGAAAGACATTACAAGCGAAGGAGAGCGGCCCCATGACTCCTGAAATTAGTGTAAATTTGTGCGATTCGTGGGCAGTTTCCAACCCTTGGAAAAAAATCCTCCAACCTTTGGAACATCCGCGCAATTTGCAGTTGAAATTTTCCAATGTCTGGAAAGCATCCTGTTTTTCGCGTTTATTCGCATCCGTTCGCGGTTTAGAGTGTTGAACTGAAAGAGGTGAACAATGAGTGAAAAATTTTATGCGGTATTGACCGGAGATATTGTGAAGTCGCGGGAACTATCCGCGAACCAATCCAAAGCTCTTCAGAACAGGCTGAAGTCCACCGCTCAGGAATTCGAGTCGGTTTTTCCCGGCAGCGTGGTTGGGGCGCTGGGCATCACGCGCGGCGACGGCTGGCAGGTGGCGCTGCAAAAGCCGGAATACGCATTGCGACTGGCGCTTTTTCTCCGAGTGATCGTGAAGTCCGAGTTTAAGACCGACACGCGCGTTTCGATCGGAATCGGGCCGGTAGACCGCCTAGAACCAAACAATATCATTGAATCAACCGGTCTGGCGTTCGAGCGATCCGGCCATGGTCTGGAGTCCATATCGGCCAAACGGTTTTTAGTTTTTAATACTGGAAAAATAGCCGACCGCATTCAGTCCGCCGAGTTGTTACTGGTGGAATGGCTAGATACCTTGCTATCCTGTGCCAGCGTGGCACAGGTCCCCTTGCTTACCTTATCGCTCTTAGAACATAAACAGGTCCGCATCGCTCAGGTAACTGGGTATGCTCAGTCAACCGTCAGTGAAGGTCTGGCTGCTGCCGGATGGGGTCAAATAAAGGGGATTTTACATCATTTTGAAAAATATCGGTAAAAACGCCGATATGGATTCAAAATCGGTATAAATGCCGATATCTTTCGCAAGCTGGAGAGCTTGCATAGGGTCAATGCAAGTTCTGGAGCTTGCTTTTATGGAGCTGAATATGAAGTGTTTCATTGTTCTCATTTGTGCTCATGTTCTGGCGGATTTCCTGCTCCAGCCGGATCGGATCGCTCGAAACAAGCATCAGTTGGGCGTGCTTTTTCTGCACACCGGGGTTCATGCGCTCCTGAGTTGGACTCTTTTTGGCTTCCGGCTCCCGTGGCAGATCCCCGTCATTATTCTTTTGGGCCATTTTCTCATCGATTTTTTAAAGCAGAAAGTGAGCGATACAGCCTGCACTTTCTGTGTAGATCAGCTTTTGCACATTGTGGTGCTGGCTTTTCTGGCTGCGGGCTATGTTCCGGCGGAACTGTGGAGTCAGTTCGATATGGTCTACAAACCTATTGTCCTTTTTGCCGGTTTTGTGGCAACGGTTCAGGGAAGCGGTTTTCTGGTCAACAAAGTGGCCAAGCGGTTGATTAAGCAGAACAAATTGGAGGTCGATGGATTAAAAGGCGGCGGGAAATTGATCGGACAGCTTGAACGCGCTTTAATCTTTCTGCTGGTTCTGATTGGTCAACCGGCGGGCATCGGTTTTCTGGTGGCGGCCAAATCCATTTTGCGCTTTAAAGAATCGGAAGAGCAGAAGCTGGCTGAATATGTACTCATCGGAACCCTGCTAAGTTTCGGGTTGGCCATCGCGCTTTCGGTCTTAACCATGAAGGCGATAAATCAGTAATAGACATCATATGAACCGCATCGACTCGTTCCTCTAAAGGAAGAGGGTCGGCCCGTGAATCGCGAATGATCACAGAATGGGTTTGGGTGAATAATGCTCGCTGATATTGCAAATAGAATCAGAGACGAACAGGGCCTATCCAATGAGGTTCCCTGCGTTGATTCAAGCAATGGCAATGAGCGGGCTAGCGTCGCCGGTCCTTCATGCCGAATTTTTGATTGATGATCTGGCCCGTACCGCTATGGTCATTGCTTACTTCTCATCCACAATTCTCCGTAGTTATCATGAATATAAGAACGTTTTTTTGGAAAACAGTCATCGCCACAAAAACCACGAAAACTCACGAAAATTTGGGGCGGTTGTTTTTGTGCTTCTTTGTGCTTTTGGTGGCCACCAATGCGCAGGCGATTGAGTCGCGGTCGGACGATCCCTATTACAGCGCGGTCATCATGGAGGCTGGCAGCGGGCGGGTGCTGTGGGAGGATCATGCGGGCGCGGAGGCTTATCCCGCCAGCATGACGAAACTGATGAATGTGTTTGTGGTGCTCGACGACATCGCGGCAGGGAAAATTCTGATTGATGAACCGGTTCAGATTGATCGCGCTACCGAGCAGATCGGTGGTCGCCAGGTCTGGCTGCGGGAAGGGGAGGTATTTCCTCTTGAAGAGCTGATTTATGCCACGCTGATTCACTCGGCGAATGACGCCGCCACCGCGCTGGCGGTTCGCGCGTCCGGCTCCAAAACGGCGCATGCGGAGCGGATGAACGCCAAGGCGCGGGAGATCGGGCTGACTTCATCCTTTTTCCATAATGTGCACGGCCTGCCGCCGGGGCCGGGGCAGCTGCCGGATGTATCGTCCGCGCTCGATATGGCCCGGCTGGCCGATGCGCTGCTGACCGCCTATCCGGGAATTACCAAATACACCTCGCAGTCGTTTCGTGATTTTCGGGAGGGCACGCCTGTTAAACTGACCAGCTCCAATAAACTGTTACGCAGTGTGGAGGGGTGTGACGGATTAAAGACCGGCTATTTCCGGGACGGCGGCTTTTCCATCACCGCGACGGCGGAGCGCAACGGCGTTCGGATTATTGCGGTGGTCATGGGTTGTAAGAGCGCCGATACGCGCAATCAGTGGGCGGAACGTTTGCTCGAGCGCGGGTTTGTTGCGGTTAATGCCACTCGTTGAGATGCCCGTCGGCCTCGTTGAGCTCGGGATAATTTGTCAGCTCGATCATTTTTTTCGTCATGGCATCCAGGCTTTGACCGCTTTGGTGGGCGAGCTCCAGCAGTTCTTTATGAAGTTCGGGCTCTGCCGTCATCATCGCGGCTTCGAGTGAGCCGTTGATTACCGTGAGCGGCTGCATCAGAGAAAGCGTCAGTTTGGAAATTTCCAGTATGAGATTGTCACGGTCCTCTGCGTTGCTGTTATGAACCCGGTCTTCGATCTCATGGATTTTTGCATCAGCTTGAGATGCATAGTCGTCAATGCCCTGACGGGCGTCCCGGACGGTGTTTTTCGCCTCTTCCGGGTTTCTTTCCGCTATTTGAAGGAGTCCGTCGAGCTTGTCCAGAACCGTTGCAATCGCACTGATATCGACATCGCCTCCATCTCCGGCAGTCGCAGATTGTGACGGGGGATTGCTTTGAGCCATTAAACGCTGCCAGTCCTTCGTCGGTATGTTGGATGCCATCAGCTGCTCGCGGGCCTTTTCGGGGCCGACCTGTTTAATCAGTTCGACGAGTGTTTTCTCTGTTTTTTCACGCTTCAGACACTGCTCCTCATAATGGGTGGAGAGCATGTCAAATTGCCGTTCTTTTTCCATGTCGCGGATGCCGGCCATAATGCGTCGATCCAGCCCGGGGCTTTCAGCTCCCTCAGGACCCCGGATTTTATCCATAATGGTTTTTTCAACGAGAAGCATGGTCTTGGCCAGAGTCGCTTTGCCCTGGGCCGATTCAAAGGCGGATTCTTTACTCAGCCCGTCATAGGTGCGGCGCAGGCAGCCGACGACAATATCAGCCAGACTTTCACCCTGATCAATGGATGCGGCTTGCTGCCGGATTGCGGCGGCTTCCATAATCATCTGCCCCAGTTTCTGCGGATCAGAAATTGCCTTCTTTAATCCGGCGGAGCTGGCGTCTGTTCCCGACTCTCCTTTCAGGAAGGCAATGATCTGGCTGACTTGTGTTGGAGGGATCTCATTCCCGCCGTCGCCGTCGCCCGCTCCGGTTTTCTTTTCACCGTTGCGCAGGGTCACATACTTAACCTCTTCAAGCGCGATATGCTTCGCGCCGGATTTGGACATGGTTTCTTTCATTTTCTCTGCGGTTGACTCGCACAGCGCGGTTAAAAGATTCTGAAGCTCTTCCTGCGACAGACCGGCATTCAGAACCAGATGAGAAACCTTCATGGAAACCAGCCGCTTTTCGAGCGTGCGGATTGGAAGATCGCTTACTTCCACCGGCTTTTCGTCCACCGTCAGTCCGCCATGGAACGATCCGATGGTTACAGCGCCGCTTTTGAGGGCCTCCTGCAGCATTTCATATGTCTGGCTAACGATCAGTTTGACCGCTGGGTGCTCGGGGCCGTACACCGCGATACTTCCCAGCCCCCGACCGAGCGCCATGAGCACATTTCGTATGGCCGGCGCGATTTCCTGTTTGTTGGATCCGACGTTCTCAGGGTTTTTCATAAGTAGTGTGCGAGCTTATATCCAGAAGGCTGTCATATTGAGCTCAGTATAGCGGCGAAGTGAGATTTCCTCTAGTCAAAAAAAAGAAGAAGGCCGGACTTTCCAAGCATTGGAAAATCCGGCCTCGTTTTTTCCGAGGTTAACCGATCAGCTTTTTGGCGGTGTTGTAGACGTTGTCGGCAGTGAAGCCGAACTTTTCGGCGAGCACGCCGCCCGGAGCCGAAGCGCCGAAGGTGTCTTTACAGACGGTTGCGCCGCAGCGGCCGATGTATTTTTCCCATCCGAAGGAGCTTCCGGCTTCAACAACCATGCGCTTATTGCAGCCGTCGGCCATCACCTCGCTCTGGTAGGCTCCGTCCTGCGCCTCGAACAGTTCGCGGGACGGCATGTTGACCACGCGGACGTTGGTGCCTTCAGCAGCCAGCTTTTCGGCGGCGTCGAGGGTGATTTTAACTTCAGACCCGGTTGCGATCATGAGCAGGTCCGGTTTGCCTTCGCCGCTCTGGAACATCGTGTAGGCCCCTTTGGAGAGCTGACCGTTCATGTTGTATTTTTCGCGGTCGAGCACGTCGATGTTCTGACGTGTCAGGCAGAGGACTGTCGGTCCGCTGGTGTTCTTGAGCGCGGCGATCCAGGCGCATCCGGTTTCTCTCGGGTCGCTCGGGCGGATTACCGTCACGTTGGGGATCATGCGCAGGCTGTTGAGGGTTTCAACCGGCTGGTGCGTCGGCCCGTCTTCTCCAACCCAGAAACTGTCGTGGGTGAGAACGTAGATAACCGGCAGGTTCATTAGGGCGGCGAGGCGCAGGGCGGGGCGGAAGAAGTCGGCGAAGACTAGGAAGGTGGCTCCGTAGATGCGGAAGCCGCCGTGCAGTTGAACGCCGTTCATGATGGCGCCCATTCCGATTTCGCGAACGCCGTAGTGAAAATTCCGGCCTTCGAAGGAGCCGTCTCCAATGTCGGCGTACCCTTTGAGGAGGGTGTTGTTCGACCCGCCGAGGTCGGCCGATCCGCCCACAAGGAAGGGAAGCTCTTTGGCGAGTTTCTGCAGAATGTTTCCGGAGGCTGAGCGGGTGGCGAGCGCGGAGGCGAAGGCCGGCATTTTTTCGATGAGCGTTTCAGGAATTTCCTGCGTCATGTGCAGGGCCCATTGCGCGGCGAGGTCGGCGTTTTCAGTCTGCCATTCCGCAAAGAGCGTGTTCCAGGCGGCTTCGGCCTGTTTCATCTCCTCGAGGCGGGCGGCGAAGAGGTCGCGGACTTCCTGCGGGACGAAGAACGGTTCCGCAGACATGCCGAGCGCCTTTTTGGTGAGAAGAACTTCTTCTTTGCCGAGCGGTGCGCCGTGGCAGTCGGCGGAGCCTTGTTTGTTCGGTGAACCAAAACCGATTTTGGTTTTGCAGACGATAAAAGAGGGGCTTTTGGTTTCGGCCTGAGCGGCGTCAATCGCGCGCTGGATTTCGGTGTGGTTGTGGCCGTTTACGGTCTGGACGTGCCATCCGTAGGCCTCCATGCGTTTGACCACATCGTCGGTGTAGGTGATGCGGACATCGCCTTCGATGGAGATAAGGTTTTCATCGTAGAAGACAATCAGCTTGCTCAGGCCGTGGTTGCCGGCCAGCGAGAAGACCTCGTTGGAGATCCCTTCTTCGAGCTCGCCTTCGGAGCAGATGACGTAGGTGTAGTGATCGACAATCTTCTTGGCTTCGGTGTTGAAGCGTGCGGCGAGCATCTCTTCAGCAATGGCCATCCCGACGGCGTTGCCGCAACCCTGACCCAGCGGGCCGGTGGTGGTTTCGACACCCACGGTGTGGCCGTATTCCGGATGTCCGGGCGTTTTGCTCTCCCACTGGCGGAAATTTTTAATTTCTTCGATCGGCAGGTCGTAGCCGGAGAGATGCAGCAGGCTGTAGATCAGCATCGAGCCGTGTCCAGCGGAAAGAACAAAGCGGTCGCGGTCAGCCCAGTCCGGGTTTTCCGGGTTGTGTTTGAGGTATTGCGTCCAGAGGACAGCGGCGACATCGGCCATCCCCATCGGCATGCCGGGGTGGCCGGAGTTAGCCGCTTGCACAGCGTCCATTGACAGTCCGCGGATTGTGTTCGCAATCAGGTTGAAATCCATTTTTCTTTGTTCCTTACTGTGGTCATTTGGGAAAATTTAAATTAGAGTAAAAAGCGCGATTAAAGTAGCGAAAGCGCTGGGGAATTCCGAATAGGAAATAGGAGAAAATATCGGAGGGGGAAAGGAGCGCAGGCCGTAAGGGCTGTTTTTCCATTGGAATCACCATGATTGACCTGCACTGCCATTCGATTTTTTCGGACGGAACCAGCACCCCGGAGGAGCTGGTTGCGCTCGCGGAGCAGGCCGGGCTGACCGCGCTGGCATTGACTGACCACGACACAACCGCCGGATTTGACCGCTTTATGGCTGCCGGGGAAGCCTCCTCCGTTGAAACGATCCCGGGGATCGAGCTCAGCGCCGAATTCGGCCGGACTCCGCTGCACATTCTTGGCTATCTATTTGATAACGAGAACCTTGCGCTTCAGGAGGCGCTCACCTGGGTGCGGCAAGGGCGCGCCGAGCGGAATATTCAGATGCTCGCTCGATTGAACACGCTGGGCTACGACCTGACGATGGATGATGTCCGTAAGCATGCCGGCGATGAGCTGGTCGGCCGGCCGCATTTCGCCGCCGCGCTAATGGAGCGTGGACACTTTAAACATCCGAACAAAATCTATCAGCAGCTGCTCGGAAAAGATAAGGCCGCCTACGTCAACCGCCGCCGGCTGTCCCCGGAGCAGTGTGTGGAGCTGATTTGCGGCGCGGGCGGCGTGGCCGCGATCGCCCATCCCGGACAGATGAAGCTCACCAGCAATAAACTGCGCCGGCTGATCCGGCAGCTGTTGCCGCATGGACTGGGCGGGCTGGAGGTGCTGCATCCGGCGCATGCGCCGCATCAGGTGCTCGCGTTGGAACGAATTTGTACCGAGCTCGATCTGGTCGTTACCGGCGGAACCGACTTCCACGGGACGCTCACACCCGACCTGCGGCTGGGAACCGGGTTCGGAACCCTTCATGTTTCCGATCAGCTGCTCGACAAGCTGCGAGCTCGGGCTTCAGGCTGTTAGTAAGGTCCAGCTCTTGCTGATCACTCTCGAAATATGCCGACTCAACCGATAAGGAACATAGGCAGAATGATTAACTGTTCAGTGGCAGTTGCTTGTAAAAATTATTCTGTCTTAAAATCATTCTGCCTGAAAAGTGCGGTTGCACAGGGTTCTGGATGTTTTAATTTTTGTAGGGGTAATCAACAAGCTACGGGCACGGTGCCAATAAAAAAGCCCGGCATATACGCCGGGCTTTCGTAATAGGAAAACAGACCGGTTATTCGCCGCCCCAGAATTTCCACCATTTCTTCTGCTTTTCCTGAGCCTGCTCGGACGCCTTGTCTGTGCTTTCTTCCATCATTTTTTTCTGAGCTTCCATTTTCTTCTCAGCGGCCTCTTGTTTTTCAGCCGCTTTCATTTCGGCAGCCTTCACTTCGCTGGAAGCCTTCATTTCAGCCGCTTTCATTTCGCCGGCCGCTTTCATTTCGGCCGCTTTTATTTCGCCGGCAGCCTTCATTTCGGCAGCTTTCATTTCAGCCGCTTTCATTTCGGCCGCTTTCATTTCAGCCGCTTCCATGTCACATTCGGCTTTCTCTGCGGCGGTTTTTAATTCACAAGCAGCTTTTTCTTTAGCTTCTTCGGCATCGCCTTCGCATGAGCCGCAGTCAGCCATAGCGGTTCCGGCAAAAATAAGCATTCCGGCAATAAGTAGCAGTAGTTTCTTCATCTCTGATCATCTCCTTCTGGTGTGATTCATCATCTCAACTGGAACGGACATCTTTATGTTTTTATGCAACCGTTCCACCTAACGGCTCGATTTTTACTCTTCCTGCCGCGGACAGGCAACCTTTCATTGACTTTTCCAATGGTTCGGTCCACCACGGGTGTTTGAGGGCGTTCAGTTTTCAAGTCAGTACTAAAAAGAAAAACATCTCTGGAATATATTTTGACGGGATAAACAGGATTAACGGGATGGGGAGGCAATTCGCCACGAAAGCTTGCCACGCTGTAAGCGTGGGCGCAGGACGAGAAAAGAAGAAAACAGGCCGCCGCGGGGCGGCTGTTCCGCTGAGACGGAACATTGACCGAAAGCCCGCGGCAGAACACAAGCGAACTTGTGTTTTTCCCGTTGTTTTCGGTCGTTTTGTTTTATTCAGTCCCATATCCCGATTAGTGTGGATTAGTGGTTTAGTTCTTATCCTGTAATCCTGTCAAAAAATAGATGTTTGGGGTGTTCTTGAAGAGAACGGCTCAATACAATGAGCCTTCATCTATGAAAGTTGTCATCACAGAAAAGCCGTCGGTCGCCCGAGATATCGCCAAGGTGCTCAAAATCACCGACAAAAAAAACGGCTATATTGAAGGGCGCGGTTGCGCCATTACCTGGGCGTTTGGGCATCTGGTGACGCTTCAAGAGCCGGGCGAATACGATCCCGCGCTCCAGCGCTGGTCGCTCGACACCCTGCCGTTTGTGCCGGATGAATTTAGGCTCAAGCTCATCAGCAACCGCGGGGTCGACGAACAGTTCGGGGTGATCAAACGGCTCTGTGAGGAAGCCGAAGAAATTGTCTGCGCGACGGATGCCGGGCGGGAAGGGGAGCTCATCTTCCGCTACATCCTTGCTCTATCGAATTGCGAAGAAAAACCGATCCGCCGCCTCTGGCTCAACTCGCTCACGCCCGACGCCATCGAAGAGGCCTTTAAAAACCTCAAAGACGGCCACGAATACGACGCGCTCTATGCCGCCGCGCGCTGCCGCAGTGAATCCGACTGGATCGTCGGACTCAACGCCACCCGCTACCATACCGTCCGCCACGGCCGTATTGGCGGCGGCGACGACCGTGTTCTCTGGAGCGTCGGCCGGGTGCAGACGCCTGTGCTCGCCATGATTGTTCAGCGCGACGACGAAATCGACCAGTTCCGCGCCAAGCCGTTCTGGGAGCTGACCACTCAGTATCGCGACGTCACCTTTAAATACACCGGCGACCGTTTCCAGACTCTAGAGAATGCCCAACCGCTGTTGGAGAAAATCACCGGCCAGCCGTTTGAGATCACCGGGGTCGGCGGTAAAAAGAAAACCGAACAGCCGCCGCAGCTGTTTGACCTCACCACCCTGCAGCGCGAAGTCAATAAAGCCCACGGCCTTTCCGCCGCCGACACATTGGCCGCCACCCAAACTCTCTACGAATCCAAGCTCGTCACCTATCCACGAACCGATTCGCGCTACCTCAATAAAGATATGCAGCCGCGCATTCCTAAAATTTTCCAAGGGTTGGAAAAAATCCGCGGCGAGCAGATCGCGCATCTCAATCTAGCGGACCTGCCATTCACCAAGCGCATCATCGACGACAAAAAAGTGACCGATCATCATGCCATTATCCCCACCGGTATCCTGCCGGGGAATCTCGGCGGGAACGAACAGATCGTCTACAGCGCGGTGGTCACTCAGTTCATCGCCGCCTTCTATCCGGAATGCGTCAAAAATATCACCACCGTTGACGGCGTTTCCGCCGAAGTCGAATTTCAAGCCAAAGGCACCCAGATTATTGAACCCGGCTGGACCGCTCTTTTCCCGAAGAAAAAGAAGAAGGACGACGATCAAGAACTGCCCGATTTTCAGAAGGGAGAAGCAGGCCCCCACGAGCCGGATTTGCGCGAGGGCAAAACCAAGCCGCCGCAGGCCTTTAGCGAAAACTCCCTGCTCGGCGCCATGGAAGCCGCCGGAAAATGGGTCGACGACGACTCGCTGCGCGAAGCCTTAAAGGAACGCGGCATCGGCACACCCGCCACCCGCGCCGCCATTATTGAAACGCTGTTGCGCCGCAATTACATCCGGCGCGAGAAAAAACAGATCCGCGCCACCGATATGGGCCGCTGCCTGATCGCGCTGATTCAGGACCCGCTCCTGAAATCGCCGGAAATGACCGGCGAATGGGAAGAAAAGCTCAAACAGATTGAGCGCTCCGAACTGAACGATGCCGACTTCATGGGCGGCATCAGCGACTACATCCGCGGTGTCATCGAAACCGGCCGCACCGGTCAGCTCGACTTGAACCGCGTCGGGGCCTGTCCGCGGTGCGGAAAAGAAGTCATCAAAGGCAAAACGGCTTACGGCTGTTCCGGATGGAAAGAAGGCTGTAAATTCGTGCTCAACCCCGTTTATAAAAATTTAACCCTGACCGCCAACCAGGTGCAAGTGATGCTGCAGATGCGTGTTCTTCCGTATCCGGTGCATATTGGCGACGAAACCCGCCTGCTGATCCTCTCCACCCAGGGCGATCTGATGGACTTGCGCCTGCCTTCCGCCGACCGTCAAAAGTCCGAAAAGAAAAAGGCCCGCCCCGCAAAAGGGTAGGCGTTTCAAGAAGGCAATGGTGGTGCCCCGGATAGGATTTGAACCTACGACCTACGGATTAGGAATCCATTTTAAAAACAGACTTTAGCCTTTATTCATAGGGTTATGGTGAAAACCTTCGTGGCTTAAGGTGGATTTAACTTGTTTATTCTCTGCTTTTCGGGAACGCTTCGGAGCAGATACAAACAAGGGGGTTCATCATGGCAAAGGCTGACAAGTCAAAAGCAAAGACCAGAAGCGCACGCGGTACCGGGAGACTGTACAAACGAAGCAAAGACGGGCAGGAATACCGCTTTGATTCTAAAACGCCGGGGGTTTTCTGGATTCAATACACCATCGAAGGCAAACGGCAACGGCACGCCCTGACCGGGACGGACGGGAAACCAATCACCGACCTGCGGAAAGCCGAAGCCGAACGCAAGCGACTGACCGCCCCCCTGCGGGCAGGAAATCGGGAAGCACAGCTTCAATCTTTGACCGCCGCCTATGCACAAGCCAAAACAGAAACGGAACAGGCCATTGAAGAAGCCGCCCCGGTTCTGCCGATTACCGAAGCTTGGGAAACGTATCTGCAAAGCCCTGACCGCCCCGACACCGGAGACGATACCCTGCGCGATTATGCCGGACACTGGCAACGCTTTGAAAAGTGGCTTTCTGCACAAGACCCGAAGCCGCAAGCCCTGCGCGATATTACCCCGAAACACGCGCAAGACTACGCCGCGACCCTGAACGGGGGAACGGCAAGCCCTAACACCTTCAACAAGCATATCGGCTTTTTAAAGCTGTTCTGCCGGGTGCTACAGGATACCGCCGGACTGAAAGCAAACCCGTTTGAAAAGATACGCCGCAAGAATCTTAAAACGAACAGCCGCCGGGAACTGACCCTTGCCGAACTCAAAGAGATTCTGGAAGCCGCAATGGGCGACCTGCAAACCCTGCTTTGTATCGGCACCTTCACAGGCCTGCGCTTGGGGGATTGTTGCACCCTGACTTGGGGAGAAGTCGATTTAGACCGTGGACTGATTCGCCGGGTGCCGAACAAGACCGCGAAGAACGGCAAGCCTGTTCTGATCGGTATTCCCGCCGCCCTGACTGCCAAGCTTTCCGAAACTCCAAAGACCAAACGCAAAGGGTATGTTCTGCCGGACTACGCCGCAAGCTACACGCACCAGAACAGCAAAGGCTCTTATACACGCCGGGGAGATATTACAAACGAGATTCAGGAACACTTCAAAGCCTGCGGGATTCAGACCGTCAAAGAAGGCACCGGAAAAGAAGCCTACGAAGCCGCGCTGAAGGCATGGGAAGAGGGCGGGAAGAAAGGCGCAAAGCCGACCTGCAAACGCGCCGTTGTTGAAGTTGGTTTTCATAGCCTGCGCCATACATGGGTTTCATTGCACGCCGCCGCCGGAACTCCGCAAGCCGTCATTCAGAACGTGATAGGGCACAGCAACCCGGCAATGACCGCACACTATACGCACGTAAACGAAGAGACCGCCCGCCGGACTGCGGGGGTGCTGACTCTGAACGAACCCGAACCGACCGCCCGGACGGTGCCGCCGTGGATTCTCGAAAAGCTTCAAGGAATGACCGCCAAAAACTGGAAACAGGTAAAAGCCGAACTGATCGGCATGGCGGATATGAGCTGAAACGTTGCTTAGATTGCGCTGGAAGGCGCGATTTAATAAATTTAAAGAAATTTATTTTGCATCACGAAACCCCTGCAAACATTGGCTTATGTGCCGTTGTGCGCATTATGCGCATAATAAGCTTGTAGACGTAGGTAAATTTGTGTATATATTAAGTGACTGTTCCGAATGGTTTGGAACACGGGGCGCAGTCCCGTTTAACCATAAAACCTTAAATGGGAGCAGTCATGAACATCACAGAAGCAGGCTCAACTTTAGTTTTGAGCGACACCACACCCGAAGAGAAGAAGCGGATTCTTTCCGCAATCAAACAGCCCGCAGAGGGCAAGCCGCGATTACTCACACGGAAGCAGGTTGCAGATATTCTTTGCCTGCATAGCGGCTCAATCAAAAGATATGATGGGAAGCTTTTGCATCCCGTCAAGATTACACCCCGGACTGTTCGTTATCCTGCTGAACAGGTGGAAGCCCTTCTTGCACAGCGGGGGGTTGCGTAATGAAAACCCTATGCACCGCAGGAAGCTATTCAATCGGGATTCTGGACACGAACAATTATGTTTTGTTTGACCACACGAAACCGAAGCGCAAAACCCGCAAGGGCATTGAAACCGTCGAATACGAATATTCTTACTATTCGCAACTGGCACAGGCCGTCAAAGAGCTTGCCCGCCGGACGGCAAACGAACAGGCCAAAGACCTGCGCGACTGGCTGAAAAAGTTCAATGCGACTTGCGACGAACTCACAGGCCTGTTTACGGCACGGGAAAGCCTGCTAGACCTTCAGGGTTACTCATTGGTCAAGAAGCCAAAGAAAAGGCCGCCCCCCGCTTCTCCCCCGCCCGTGTCCGCTTGTAAATGTTCTACTCCCTGCGCCGTTTGCACCTGTTCGAGCTTTGAGGAAATAAACATCCCGTTATGGCCGGACATAAAAGTTATCGAGGGGGGTGCAAAGTGAACCTGCTTAAAGTCAAACCCCTGACCGATGCCGGAAACGTCCGCGCCCTTGTCGAGATCGAGACACTGACCGGGAAAATCATTCAAGCGAAGATCGTAAAACAAGAAGGTTTCCGCGCCTATCTTGTGCCGCCGGAAGGAATCACGTTCACGCATAAAGAAAAGCGAATCCTACAGCGGCAGGCCGTCACCGCTTGGGGCAATATGATAAACGGAGACCTTGCCGGGCTTCTGCTATCCGAAAAGGTTTTCAGGGGTTCACGGTTTCACCGCTTGGGCGTGCAGCTGAAGGCATGGTGCCCGGTATGTGACCGAATGACAGAAACGGAGTTTTATAAGACCCCGAAGGGACTGACCGCGCAAGCCTGCTACTTCTGCGGAACGTTGCGCAAAGGAAAGCCGTTTATTTCATGCGCCGAAGCTGAAGCGATAGAAGAACTCAAAGCCCGAAAAGGCAAAAGGGGAGTCCATGAAACCGCAAGCCTTTGATTTTGAGCAGGCCGCTAAACTGGAAAACTACGTTCGCAAGCGATACAGAAACCAGTTAAACAACGGTGCTTTGAGTTTTTATCTTTGCGCCTTCCAACCCTTGGAAAGAAAAAACCTTGGATTGTGTCAGCCGATAACCGCCGACTATCCCGAACTTGCCGCCGCCGGGTGCAGGAATCCTTCACGCCTCAAAACCGTTCTGGATTCTCTTTCAGGGGTGCTTTGTGAAGTCGAGATCGGTAAAGCGATTGTGAACGGCAAAGAAGCTACACGCCTGCGCCGCTACAGCCTGCGCGAACTCATGAACGATGAACCAAGCCGCAAGCTGATAGACACCGCCCCCGCCGATGCCCGCGAACTGGCAAGGCTTCTTTACAGCCGGACGTTTGTTTATGGCAATGCCCCCGCCTGCCGCCCTTCGTGGAACGTCTTAAAAACCGGACGGGTTTCATCCGGACAGCCGCACGTTCAGGGGCACGGCGAAGACAAGCGAACAGAAAAGCTTTGCGCCGGACTTCAGCCGGGGCAGGTGCTTATTGATGCCGACTACAAAGCCGCAGAACCAACCCTGATTCAGAAGGCTATCGGATACAGCTTCACCGCCGACCCCTACCAGACCGCCGCCGACCTGCTAGGAATCGACCGGGACAGCGCAAAGCGAAAGATCAATCAGCTTGCCTACTTCCCGGACAGTCTGAAGGCTTTGAGCTTTTGGCAATGCCCGCCCGCAGAAAAAGAGTTCATGCCATACGCCGAAGCCCTGACCGCCTACAAAGAAAAACTTTGGACTGCCGGAACACCGCACGGCAAACAGCGCAGATTCACCAACACGCTGACCGGGCGCAAAGTTGAAGCGGACAGGGGCGCACGAGTTCACCGTGGACAGGTCTTGTCTTGGCAGATACAAGGCACCGTTGCCGATGTTCTGAACGCCGCCTGTTTAAAAATCATTGAACTGGAAACTTCCAAACATTGGAAACTCTGCTTCCCGGTACATGATGCCGTTTATGTAATCGGAACACCGGAACAGGCCTTTGAGATCGGGCAGATCATGGAAGCCGAAGCCGAACGAATTAAACAGCCTTTGAGCGTGAAAGTCGAAACCTTTGGAGCGGGGGGCGTTGTTTGCAAATGCAAATAGAGAAACAGCCCTTCTACTGTTTGCAAATGCAAACCCTTATACCAGTCTTAAGGTTCTTCGGTTTTTTTCCTTTTCGCTATTCTGGGTCTTCAATCACTGGGGCGCTGTCCTCTGTGCTAGGCGCGGGCATCTGTGGTGCAGGCGGAATCCAGTTCCTTAGATACTGAGCAATATCTGTATAGAAACGCGGAAGCATAACTTCAATTAATTCAACAAATTTCACGGGAGCGGCAAAATGTTTTCCGAATGATTTCACATTAATGATCGAGACGCTTTTAATCTCACGTCCTTTGATTGCTTGCGCTTGTTCTTCAAGTTCGCAGTAAGGAAATCGGTATTTTGTGCGAGCGTTTTTAAATGATAACTCTACGAAAAGCTCTCGCAGAATGGATGGGGTTTCGGGGTGTTCAGCTAGCCGTTTTTTTAGCTGTTTATTTTCTACCTGCGTTTTTATCCAACCAAGCTGCCCCCGTGGTGTTTTATCCTGAGGCGGAAGCAAGGCGACAGACATCTCGACAGTTTTATGGGTGAAGTTTGCATTGATCTCAATATCTGAGACCGCAGACTGTATGCTTAACGTCGAAGAGAGGGTTTTATTTTTTAGGAAGATCTCGGTGTCATTATCAATGCGAGCTTGCATGTCTCCCTTGAATTTTCTGGCATCTGTTCTGACCAGAGTCCCAAGGCTACAACTCAGTTTTAAAGCAATGTCTCTTTCCTCCTGAATCCAACTTTCAATGGTTTCGGTCAGCTCCCGATCACTCTTTGTTATTGTCGCTTGGCTTGTGACTTTTTCGGCGATTGCTTTCCAACCCGGCTTCATTTGAGAGAATCCAAGTTTTCCAACTCCTGACTTTTCGTTTTCTAAATAGAGAACCACCTCGTTCATAATTCTAACCTGATCTTCATCGGCAATATTCGTATCATTGTCAAAGAGCCGAATGCGGGCAAGGGTTCGGATGAACTGCCAAGACAAATGATACAGGTCTATATTTTTTGGGACAAAAATCTTCTTCAGGGGGCTCTGTGTTGGCTCCGACACAAACTCGTTTGAAATAGTGATTAGCTTCGGAATCTGTAAGGATTTGGCTATCTTCAGATAACTACTAATCTGGTCTTTATTTAAGGTGGAGTTTCCGTTTTTCACTTCCAAGATCGCGGCGCTTTTTATTACCCCGCCTGAAACAATCAGTATTAGTCCATCTAGGCGAAGGTTGTCTGTATTGGGAAATACAATTTCTGTATAGACGTACAGCTGTCCCCCGGCAGGCAGCCCGAGATTGCTAAATATATCTTTTTTAAATTCATCAATAAGGATGAGTGAAGATAGAAATATTGAGGTCAGAGCCTCTTCTTTCCCCGGATTGATTAGAGGAATGAGTCTTGCCGATCTAAGTAAAATAACCTTTTCACTAACGAGCAAATCGAAATCGGTTTTTTTTGTTCCAACGAGCTTGTTGAATTTAATGTCCATACCGCCCCTTTTTTTGGATAAAGCTACAGAACTGAAAAGGGGTTTGCAACTAAACAGCCCTTCAGCCTGAATTTACTTACACTCTAAAAACCGAGAAATTGAGCTACGCGCGCGAGGGAGTAGTTTTTAGAGTCCCTAAAAAGAGATTGATAAGTGACATATACGCGCGCGCGCGGGCGCATACAGCCGGAAATTCAGGGTGGGGAAGCCCCACAGGTTTAAACCCCTTCTGTTTATTTTAGTCTAGGCAAGACCCTGCCTTGCATGAACCCGAATTTCTAAAACTTGTCTGAAGGTCTAGATACCATCACCGCACAGAACCCGCGTCCCCCTGCACCCCCTCACTGACCCCCCGGCCTATTTCCGAAGGGGGGGGTAGGGAATGTTCCCGAATAATATCCAGATCGACAAACCCCCTTTCGGCATCCGGTCAGATAGTAACGCCCTATGCCGTTGAACCCTAGGGGGGGGTATGCACTGACCGCCGCTTTTAATCCCTTCCAGAACGAACAGAACAGGCCGCAGAGACACGAACCCGGCACCGCCTGACCCGTTGCACGTCTTGAATCCGTGGCTTATTTGTGGCTTAACTGAAATCTTCGTGGCTTAAGGTGGACTTAACTTGTCTATTCTATAGCGGAACGGCACAGAACGAAACAGCACGCCCCGAAAGACAGGATTTAAAGCAAACCCTTGTGTTTATTGACTGAAACGCACGTTTCATTAGGGTTTTAGATGGTGCCCCGGATAGGATTTGAACCTACGACCTACGGATTAGGAATCCGTTGCTCTGTCCAGCTGAGCTACCGGGGCGATGGGATTGAAGAATGTAGATTTTAGATTGCTGATTTGCAATGTCGCAAACGCCATTTTGCGAAGCTGGATTGTCCGGCTGCCGCAGGCAGAGGCCGGATTGCTGAAAGCAAAACGGCAGTGAGCCAAGTGAACGGCAAATATGAAAGATGAAAGGGAAATCTGATTTTTCCAAGCATTGGAAAAATTGGCTCGCAGTGCCAACGCTACATGTAGAGTCGGCTCTATGAGCTGAAGACGTTCAAGATAGACAAAAATGGGAAAGTGCTCGGATATGAACTGTTCGACCGGCTCCCCCGGCTCTGACCCCGGCTCTTTTCGTCTCCATCTAAATTGCCACAATGCCCGAGCTGACCCCGGCCCGGCCCCGGTTCGCCCGCCAGGGCGGCATCTTGTAAGGAGAATTGTGTCTAGACGGGATTTACCAAATCCTCCGATATAAAATCGGATAATGAACGCATTGCAGAAAAATGTTGCCTTAAACCGCTCAAGACATTATGTATCCACTTATAAACAAATGAGGACATTTTGTCTTATGAACGATAAAATCAAAACGCTGTTCTCAGAGCACGGCGGACAACTGCGCATGAGGGATGCGCTGAATGCAGGCATGAGCCGCTACATGCTCTATAATCTTTACGAAAAAGGCTTTGTCGAACGCATTGCCCGCGGAGTCTACCGGCTCGCCGATCTCCCTCCTATCAGCGAGCCCGACTTTATGGCTATTAGCACACGCTGCCCCAAAGCGGTGCTGTGTCTTATATCCGCCCTGTCTCTGCATGAAATCACCACCGAAATCCCCCGGCAGATATTTATCGCACTCCCTCGCGATACAAGAGCTCCAACCATGAAATACCCGCCTCTCTCCATCCATAAATTTTCAGAACCGGCCTACTCCGAAGGAATAGAGGTTCGTGATATGGACGGGGTCGGAGTAAAAGTCTACTGCGTAGAAAAAACACTGGCCGACTGTTTCAAATACCGGAACAAAATCGGAATGGATGTTGTTCTGGAAGCCCTGAAATTTTACCGGGAACGCTACCGCTTTGACGGAAATAAGATCATGCACTACGCCAAAGTCTGCCGCGTCGATAACATTATGCGCCCCTATCTGGAGGCAACCCTATGAGTCCTGCCAACATAGCCGCATCCGTCAAAGCACGCCTCCAGAACAAAGCCAGTGAATCCAAAAAGCCAACCAACGACCTGCTGCGACTCTACGGCATGGAACGCTTTCTGTACCGGCTGTCAAAATCGGAGCATTCCGAAAAATTCGTCCTCAAAGGGGCTCTGCTTTTCATGGTCTGGGAACCGGACTACGAACGCCGGACGACCATGGACATTGACCTGCTCGGCTTTACTGAAAACTCTCTGGAAAATCTGGTAGCCATCGCCAAACAAGTTTGCGAAGCCGAGGTCGAAGAAGACGGAATTGAGTTTGATAGCGAAAGCATTCGAGTCGGGCGCATCAAAGAAGACGCCGACTATGAGGGCGTCCGAATTCTCATAAATGCTTTTCTCGAACGAAGCCGAATTCCGATTCAGATTGATATTGGTTTTGGTGACGCACTGGTTCCCGGCGCCATACCGGGCACCGTACCCACCCTGCTGGACTTCCCGGCCCCGAAACTGCGCTGCTATCACCAACTGACCGCAATTGCTGAAAAATTTCAGGCCACGATCAAACTGGGCGAGCTCAACAGCCGGATGAAAGATTTTTACGACATCTGGAACATCATTCAGCATGAAGAAATCGACGGAGCTGAATTGCAAAAAGCCTGCGGCGCCACCTTTGAACAGCGCGAAACTCTGTTCGATCTCGAAGTCCGTTTCTTTTCAGAGAATTTTTCTGAAGCCCTCGGCAAAGAAACCCAATGGACGGCCTTTGTCCGCAAACAGGGACTTGAGGATGTCGCTCCGGCCGGTTTTGAAGAGGTCGTCGGCATTCTCCAGACCTTTTTCCGGCCAATGGTGGAATCCCAGCTGTCCGGCAAAGTATTTTCCGCCCGCTGGAAGACCTCGGGCCAATGGCGTTAATCCAAAATAACGGCCAACTTGGATTACTGGAATGTCCTAATCCAAGTTAAAGACCGAATGAGTCAACCGGCTCGACCAGAAAAGAGTCACCCTGTTCGGAAACAAAAACACCGCAAAATATGCTGCAATGGCTCTCGGCCTCAAGACCTGGCGGGTTGTGAAAGTCTAAAGCGTATCAGCCAATTATTTAAAAAAATGCTACAACCGAGCCGACGGCGAGCTGGGCTGGCCCGACTATGGCGGGACGGCAGCGAAGCGTCAAATCACGGGCTGACCCCAGCCCCGTAAAAATTATTCTGCCTGACCTTTAGTAGGGATATTAGAATCTGCGCCCAGTGGCCGCCGCTACAGATCTTCCAACCGCCTGTGGCGCGAGACGCGCCATTGGGAAACCCACCCCGACCGTTGGCCAGCCCTCCGCAGGAGGGGATTCTATTCGCGTCTATTCGCGTGTATTAGCGGTTACAATTTCCTCAGCGCTTTAATGCGTTCCAACACCGGCGGGTGGGAGTATTCGAGGACCACCTTGAGCGGATGGGGGGTCAGGTTGCTCAGGCTGTCGACGGATAGTTTCTTCAGTGCGCTGATGAGGTCGGTCGGCCTGCCGGTGGTTTCGGCGGCGAAGGCGTCGGCCTCAAATTCGTGTTTACGCGACAGCATGCTGTTGGCGATGCCGAGGATCATGCTGATGGGCGCGTAGAGGAAGCCGAAGAAGATGAGTCCGGCGTAGAGCGGGGTGCCATCGATCTGGAAGGCTTCATGCAATCCCGGTCTGCTAATGAACAGCGAGAGAATGAAGAACATCAGCAGTGACGAGGCCAGCGAGATAATGATGCCTTTTTTGATGTGGCCTTTTTTGCAGTGGCCGACTTCGTGGGCGAGCACAGCGACCAGTTCCGGCACGGACTGCTTTTCGATGAGCGTGTCGAACAGGGCGATGCGCTTGGTTTTTCCGAAGCCGGTAAAGTAGGCGTTGGCTTTGGTGGAGCGGCGCGAGCCGTCGATTTTGAAAACACCGCTCACCGTGTAGTCCTGCGCTTTGGCAAAGTCGTCGATGGAGGAACGAAGCTCTCCGTCTTCGAGCGGGGTGAATTTATTGAACAGCGGCAGAATGACGACCGGGGCGATGAAGAGGATGAACAGCTGGATGGCGCTCAGTGAACCCCAGGCCCAGAGCCAGGCCATCGGCACGGCGTTAAAGATCCAGAGGATGAGCGCAAAGATTGGCGCGCCGAGCAGAACGGTCAGCAACCAGCCTTTCAGGATATCGAGCACAAAGGTTTTGGCGGTGGTTTTGTTAAAGCCGTATCTTTCTTCGATGACAAACGTGCTGTAGATGCTGAAGGGCAGGCCGACGATCTGGCTGAGCAGCATCAGGACCGCGCCGAAAACGAGGCCCTGCACAATCATATGGTCTGATGCGGCCTGTGCGATGCCGTTCACCCAGCGGAAGCCGCCGAGCAGAATGAAGGCGATGGTGAGCGGCAGCATGAGGTTGGCCTGCAGCTCGCCGAAGCGGGTGTTGTCCTTGAGATAGTTCTGCGACTTGGCGTATTTCTCCTCGTCGTACACCCCTCGAAATTCTTCGGGAATTTCGGTGGAAAGATTACTGAGGTTGAGCCGTTCGACGATCAGCGAGAGAATTCGGCTGAAAATCAGCAGAGCGAGGATAAAGATGAGGTAGCCGTTCATATGTTTGTTTCTCCAAAAATTCTGCGAAGTATAGGGGAGGGAGAGGGAGTTTCAAACCGCGAATGGACGCAAATTGACGCGAATGGGACAATCCTTTTTAAGGATGACGGACAACAAGATAATTTTTAAGGGCGATGTTTCCATTGTTTTAGAGGGTTACCTTAAAAGATGTTTGGTGGAATTGGCTCTCCGAGTCGGTTTAGAACGTGCTCGGAGAGCACGTTCCACCTTTTGCGATAATGAGTCGCGTCCATTGGCGTGAATTTGCGGTTCACTCTCTCTGATTTCCCGCGCCCCTTTTGCTTGATGGGGGCAGGCGGGGAAGATACCCTCTGCCGCTATGAGTAAAACACTGTTTGACAAGATTTGGGATGCACACGTCGTGAAGGAACTCGGTAACGACGAGGTGCTACTGTATATTGACCGCCATTTGGTTCATGAGGTGACCAGTCCGCAGGCCTTTGAAGGCCTCCGCCTCGCGGGCCGCAAGGTGCGTCGCCCGGACTGCACGTTCGCCACGATGGACCATAATGTGCCGACCGACGAGAGCCGGATGAACATTACCGATCCGATCGCCAAGGCGCAGGTTGATGCATTGACAGAAAATTGCGCAACAACCAGCGTGACGCTGTTCCCGCTCGGCGACGACCGTCAAGGCGTGATTCACATCATCGGACCGGAGCAGGGCATTGTTCTACCGGGCATGACGGTGGTTTGCGGCGATTCGCACACCGCGACGCACGGTGCGTTCGGTTCGATCGCGTTCGGCATCGGCACCTCCGAAGTGGAGCACGTGCTGGCTACGCAGACGTTGCGTCAGAAAAAACCGAAAAACTATAAAGTCGAATTTACCGGAACCTTGAAGCCGGGCGTGACCGCCAAGGATATGGTTTTGAAGCTGATTAGCATCATCGGTACCGCCGGTGGGACTAGCTGCGCGTTTGAATTTTGCGGCGAAGCCATTGAGACGCTTTCAATGGAAGGCCGCCTGACGATCTGCAATATGGCGATTGAAGCTGGCGCGCGCGCCGGACTGGTTGCTCCCGATCAGATCACGTTCGACTATGTTGGCTCCGGTAACCGCGTTTATGCCCCGAAAGGCGACGAGCTTGTAAAGGCCATTGAAAACTGGAAGCAGTTCTACACCGATGAAGGCGCGCATTTTGATCACGAGCTGACGATCGATGTGAATGATCTGGCTCCGCAGGTGACGTGGGGCACCAGCCCCGGTATGGGCGTGGATGTGACCGGCGAAGTGCCGGCTCTCGATGCCGTGCCGGAATATTCGCCCGCCGACGTGCGCGCCGCGCTCGACTACATGGGTCTGGAGCCGGGCACGAAGATGACCGACATCGAGATCGAAACCGTATTTATCGGAAGCTGCACCAACGGCCGTATTGAAGACCTGCGCGAAGCCGCGGAGTACATTAAGGGCAAAAAGGTCGCCGAAGGCGTCCGTATGCTGGTGGTTCCGGGATCGGAAGCCGTTCGCTATCAGGGCGAGAAAGAGCGGCTCGATCGTATCTTTATTGAAGCGGGTGCCGAGTGGCGCTTCGCGGGCTGCAGCATGTGCCTGGCCATGAACGCCGACAAGCTGCGCGACAAAGAACGCTGCGCATCGACATCGAACCGCAACTTTGAAGGACGCCAGGGCAAAGGCGGACGCACCCATCTGGTCAGCCCGAAAATGGCCGCCGCCGCCGCGGTCGCCGGTCACTTTGTAGATATTCGCGAGGAGCTTTAATCATGGACAAATTTGAAAAATTCACAGGCATCGTGGCCGGTGTTGATCGTGCAAATATCGACACCGATGCGCTGATTCCGAAAGAGCATCTCAAGTCGATCAAACGCACCGGCTTCGGCGCGGCGCTGTTTTCTGACTGGCGTTATTTCGATGATGGATCGGACAATCCCGATTTCGTGCTGAACAAGCCGGAAACGAAGAATGCCGAGATTCTGGTAACACGCAACAACTGCGGGTGCGGTTCGAGCCGCGAGCACGCCGTCTGGGCGGTCGTACAGTACGGCTTCAAGGCCATTATTGCGCCGCGTCAGGACGAGAATCCCGGCTTTGCCGATATCTTCCGCAACAACTGCGGCAAGAACGGTCTGCTCACCATTGAGCTGTCCGAAGTTCAGGTGGATGAGATTTTCCAAACCTTGGAAAAAGAGCCGGGCGTGCAGGGAACCGTGGATCTGGCCGCGCAGACGGTGACGCTTCATGCCGCTTCAGGAGATCAGGTTTATTCGTTCGATATCGCCGCTGATCTGAAAACAAAGCTTTTGGAAGGGCTGGACGATATCGCTCTGACGCTTCAGTATGAGGCTGATATTACAGCCTACGAAGCTGAACACAGATGAGCTGTGTTCAGAAATTCGAAACACTAATTTCGAAATCCGAAATAATGATTAAATTTGTGAAATTAGAATTTTCCAAACATTGGAAATTTGTTTCGTGCTTCGGATTTAGATATTCGTATTTATCACCGGAGGTGAACTATGCAGGATAACCGCTATTTGATTCCGTTTCTCGGTATCATCACTCTGGTGCTGGTCGGCTTTGTCCTTAAAGCCGCGCAAGTGGTTATTCTGCCGTTGATCATCGCCTGGCTTCTGTCCTATCTGTTTGCCCCGGTAGTCAATTTTCTGGCGCGCCATAAGGTGCCGACCGGTGTGGCCGTGCTGGCCGTCCTGCTGATTCTGATCGGGTTTTTCTATCTGATTGGCTATTTCGTGCAAACCCGAGTACTGGGCTTCATCGGGCAGTATGATGAGTATGCGGTGAAGCTCAATCAGATTGCCGCGGACGCCATGGTTCGCTTTAACATTCCAGAGACCTATTTTGATGAGTTTGATTGGGCCGGAAAAATAGGATCCGGCCTGGTCACCCTGTCCGGTTCATTTGTCAGCCTGGTCAGCAATATGGGAATGATCCTGATTTTCCTGGTTTTCATGCTGCTCGGAAAACCCTATAGCCAGCGCAAGATCGAACAGGCCTTTGAAGGTCGCCGCGCTGAGCAAATCACCGAGGTGACCGGTTCCATTGCCGGACAGATCAGTCGCTATCTCTCAATCAAGGTGGCGATTAGTGCCGTGACCGCTGTTTTAGTTTATCTGGTGCTGTTATTCATGAAGGTGGATTTCCCTGTCACCTGGGCTGTTTTCACCTTCCTGCTGAATTTTATTCCTACGGTGGGTTCGGTGATTGCCACCGTTCCGCCCGTGCTGGTGGCTCTGGTGCAGTTCTATCCCGATTTCTGGCCCGCCGTGATTGTTTTGATTCTGCTGCTTTTGATCCAACAGACCATGGGCAGTTTTATTGAGCCGAAGCTGATGGGCGACAGTCTTAATCTCAGTCCGGTGGTGATTCTTCTTTCACTGATTTTCTGGGGCTGGTTATGGGGAATTACCGGCGCACTGCTTTCCGTTCCGATTGCCGCCGCCATCAAAATTGTCTGCGAAAACATCGAGGCGCTGAAACCCATCAGTGTGCTGATGGGAACCGGAAAAAACATTCCCCAACCCTCCTGATTTTACGGAGATTCCTTAATGAACCTTCCTGACCTTCTTTCCAATCCGGATGTAAAAAAACGCATTTGCGAATCGCTGGCTGAAGACCTTGGGCCGCAAGCCGTCGATGTAACCGCCGACGCACTCGTGCCGGAAGGCCGGCCGGCCACCGCGCACCTCGTGGCGCGTCAGACCGGCGTGCTGGCTGGCGCAAGCGTCGCGGCCGAAGTGTTCCGTCAGGTTGATCCGTCACTCAAAATTGAAGAGGGAATGACGGATGGAAGCCCCATGGAGCACGGCGATGTCGTACTGACCCTTTCGGGCTCGGCCCGCAGCATTCTGGTCGGCGAGCGCACCGCGCTCAACTTTATCCAACGCATGAGCGGTGTCGCCACGCTGACCCGGCAGTATGTTGAAGAAGCCAACAATCCGGATGTAAAACTGCTCGATACCCGCAAAACCACGCCGACGTTGCGTGCGTTCGAAAAATATTCTGTATTGTGCGGCGGCGGAAACAATCACCGCATGGGTCTCTACGACATGGCCATGCTGAAAGACAACCATCTGGCGTACTGGGCCGAAAACCACGACAGCGGCATCAGCGGAGCGGTTCAGGCTGTGCGCGACCGTTTTCCGGATCGTCTGGTTGAAGTGGAGGTCGACACCATTGAACAGCTGCAGGAAGTTCTGCCTGCCAAGCCGGACTGGGTGCTGCTCGACAACATGCCGCCGATTGTTTTGCGTGACTGCGTCAAACTGTGCGAAGGCATATGCAAAACCGAAGCGTCCGGCGGCGTGAATCTCGATACCATCCGTGAAATCGCCAAAACGGGTGTGAATGCCGTTTCGGTTGGCGCGCTGACCCATTCGGCTCCGGCGGCCGACCTCGCGCTTGATTGGGCATAATAAATATTTACAGGATGATGGACAACAAGATGATTTTTGATTCTACACGAAATTAAAGAAGTCTCATGCCGATTCTCTGCAAATTCGATGTTGTTCCGATGTCGAGATCTCAGTTTTATGAGATCGATCATCTAGTAATGAAGCATTCATTTTCCATCCAGAATGAACTGGGACGGCTTTATAACGAGCACGTGTATCAGATAGAGCTGTTGCGACGTTGTACGGATAGTGGATTAATTGTTCGTTCAGAAAGTGAAATCGTTGTTTCTTTTGAGTCATTTAAAAAATCGTACTATCTCGATGCGTTGATGAATTGCGGATCGATCTGTGAGTTGAAAGCCGTTGAAACGTTAAACGGACAGCACGAGTCGCAATTGTTAAATTACTTGCTGTTGAGCAATTTACAGTTTGGCAAACTAATAAATTTTTCTTCTCCATCAGTTCAGTACCGGTTTGTAACGACAACCTTGAATGCAATAAACCGGATGAGTTATGAAGTCGATGACGCAACGTGGTCAACAGAGATTCCCTCTGGTAAATTTATCAGGGAAATAGTTCAAAATTTGTTAGTAGATTGGGGCGTATATTTGGACGTGAACCTTTATCGGGAAGCGGTTTGTCATTTTCTTGGCGGTGATGATGTCTTGATGCAACCTGTAAATATTTTTGTTAACAACTACCTTGTCGGGCATCAGAGATTATGTTGTCTGGATGAAGAGACCTGCTTGCACATATCATCAACCATTCGACATTTTGAATCTTATAAAAAACAACTCTTGAAAATATTTGAACATACGAGTCTCAAGCAAATTCAATGGATAAATTTTAATCGGGCGACAGTTCAATTGATCACTCTAAAAAAATAATCCTGTTATCCATCATCCTGTTAAAATGAAATTTACATTGGTCATCGATATCGGGAATACGAGCACGTCGCTGGCACTGGCGGGCGCGAACGGGTTGAGTTCGGTTCAACGCACAGCGTCTGATTGCCCGGCCGTTCAGCTCGAAATCATGCCGCAACGGGCGGTGATTGCCTCGGTTAAGCCGCCAGTGAATAAACAGTGGGAGACTTTCCTGAACGAACTGGGGGTTCATGAAATCCTATGGGTAAGTCATGAGTCCGATCTGGGTATTCCCATCACGTATCCGAACCCTGAAATGATTGGTGCGGATCGGCTGGCCAATGCCTGTGAAGCGGCTGCGACCTGCGGCGCGCCGGTGGTGGTTTGCGATTTCGGCACCGCGCTGACCTTCGACATTGTCAAAAAGGACGAAGGCTATGTCGGCGGTATTATTTGCCCCGGCCTGCCGCTCATGTTCGATTATCTGGCTGAAAAAACTGCATTACTGCCGCATATCAAACCGGCTCAGACCACTGCGGTGATCGGGAAAAGCACGGCCGAAGCGATGCAGATCGGGGCGCACTTTGGTTATCTGGGCATGGTGAAAGAAATACTCGCGCAGCTTGAACAGGAGCTGGGAGCGGAGATGAAGGTTTGCGCCACCGGCGGCTTCGCCGAATGGGTTTTCCACCCGCCTGCAACGACTATGTCGCAGACATTGCGGGCAGGAGGATTGGGTAATCCGGTGCCGGTTGATCCGCACCTGACGCTCAAAGGCCTTGCGCGGATCGCGGCGCTCAACTGATTTTCCAACCGCCTGTGGTGCGAGACGCGCCATTGGAAAAACGGATCGGGCCGGACCAGCGCGTATCGTTAACTCGGCTCCGTTGGTTTCTCGATCGGGTCATTCGAGTCGAAGGCGAGAATTTCATCACCGGGAGTGTTTTCAGTGTGAATATAGGGGACGGTTCTAAATTCACTAACCCGTTGCAGTTGTTGCAGAATATCTGTGATCTGCGTTACGGACTTGATGCACCCTTCGATTTCCTCGCGTTCCTGTTCATTCGATGCAAGGTTTTGTAAAAGATCCATCCGGAGCTGCAGTACGGCGGCGGGTTGGCCGATATGGTGGCAGGCGGCTCCAATTGTCTGGACCATCGTGCGGTGTCGCTCGGCTTCTATCAGAGTTTCCTGTTGCTGCTCAACTGTTTCTCTCAGGGTGCGCTCCGTTTCAAATTGTTTTTCTGCTGACGCAATGCGTTGCTTCATTTTTTCCAGAACATGGTTAAAGTGGTTTTCAATGTATTGGAGATCATCCGAGGTCTGAGCATCCTCCAGTTCGATTTTATCCGGCAGGGTTCCCTTTGAAATATCGGTGATGTAGTAGCGAAGCTTCATAATATTTTTCGGATATTTTCGTAAAATCACGAAGCCCGGGGCTGCCACGGCCGCAGTTAACAGGCCGATTAAGAGCAGGGTGCCCACCGAAAAATAGGGGCTGTTTTTATCAACAACGGTGCCTAGATAGAAAAGCGATAAACTTGGGATGATCGCCAGAAGCACAATTGAAATTTCCACCTGAATGAGCGCATTGCGCGTCGTCAGGGAGGTCAGTTTATGTTTCGTGCGTAGAGTCATTTTGAAACCCTCCGTTCGTACTGGAAGAACTTTATAGGCCTACAGGATATACGCATTCAAGCTGCTTAACAAGACAATGAGCCTGATTCAGACACCACGGGGTTGTGTCTTGATTTTATGACTTTTTCACCAGAAGCCAGATGAAAAACGGGCCGCCGAGCAGGGCGGTGATCAATCCTGCAGGCATTTCAATTGGTGCGAGCAGTGTGCGGGCGAGTCCATCGCAGACCGTCATAAAGAGCCCGCCGAACAGGATCACCGCCGGGAAGAGGCGGCGGTGATCCGCTCCGAACAGTTTGCGGCAGATATGCGGCACCATCAGCCCGACGAAACCGACCGGGCCGCAAAAGGCCACCGCCGCGCCGGTCATCAGCGAGGCGGAAAAGAAAAGCAGTTTACGGGTGCGCTTTACATTCACGCCGCGCGCGGCGGCCAGCTCATCGCCAGTCAGAAGCAGGTTCATCTCCCGCGTCAGCAGGGCGCAGACGCCCAGCCCAGCCAGCACAAACAGGCTCAAGTTGATCGGGGTCGAAAAGCCGATCACCGAAAAACCGCCCATCAGCCAGCGGATCATGCGGAAGGTTTCGCCGGCATCGCTGAAATACTGAATGAGCAGAATCAGACTGGAGAAAAAGAAGTTCACCGCCACGCCCGCCAGCAGCAGGGTGTCGGTGGCAAAGCCGCCCTTGGCGCGCGCCAGTCCGTAGACCAGTGTCACCGCGATCAGTGCGCCGCCGAAGCCGGCCAATGACGTACCGACGATACCGGCCAGTGCGGTGGCGGTGCCGAAGCGCATCCACAGCGCCGCACCGAGCGCCGCGCCGCCTGATACGCCGAGCGTGAACGGAGTCGAAAGCGGATTGCGGAACAGCGCCTGAAAAATCATACCGCTGGTCGCCAGTGCGATCCCCGCCAGAAACGCGGTCAGCACGCGCGGAATCCGCAGCTTCAGCAGAATCTCCATGCCCGCCGGGTCATTCAATACATCCGTGCTTCCAATCATTGGAAAAAGCAGTAGCGAGCCAGTTGCCAGCAGAATCAGAATGGTGAATTTTAGTTTCATGTTTTGTTCATAGATTTTTAGGCAGAATCATTTTTTAGGCGGAATGATTTGCTACCGATCTGAAAGGAATAATTATTCCGCCTATAAATCATTCTGCCTGATTCTTTTTCGTTATGGGGGCGAGGGTTTCTTTGCGGATGAAGGTGGTTTCGAAGAGTTCCTTGAGCGGGCCGGGTTGAATGATTTCGGCGGGCGGACCGTCGAGCAGTACGGCACCCTCTTTGAGGGCGATGATGCGGTCGGACCAGTGCGCGGCGCTGTTTAAGTCGTGATTGACCGCCACGATGGTGGCGCCGCACTCCCGGTTGATTTTTTTAAGCAGCTGCATCACATCCGCCTGATGCTTCCAGTCGAGAAAGGTGGCGGGTTCGTCGAGCAGCATCACCGGCGTTTCCTGCGCGAGGGCGGCGGCGATGTAGACTTTCTGCCGTTCACCGCCGGAGAGCGTGCGGAGCAGACGGTCGCGGAACGATCCGGTGCCGGTGACTTCCAACGCCTTTTCGACCGCTTCGATATCTCTTTTCTGCGCCGGAGCGAGCGGAGAAAGGTAGGGGTAGCGGCCCATCATCACAAAGTCCCGGACCGTTAGCGGAAATTCCATATCATGCGTTTGCGGAACATAGCTGATGGTTTTCGCCAGTTCGCGGCTGTTGGCCTGCGAACATTCTGTTCCGTCAATCCGGACGCTTCCTTCATAGACATACATGCCGAGCAGACAGCGCATCAGGGTGGTTTTTCCCGCGCCGTTCGGGCCGATGATGGAGATGTATTCGCCTTCGGCGACCGAAAATGAAATGCCTTTGAGAATAGAAACTCCACCGAGTTTCAATGCTAGCTCTTTTATTTGGATGGCGGAATTCATGAGATTAGGCAGAATAATTTTTAGGCAGAATGATGCAGACAAGAAAGTTCAATTTGGGTTTGGTCAAAATTAATCCAAAGGAGCTCGTCGAATCTCGATGTATTGAGATATTTCTGCAGGTTGTTTCTAAGGTTGTTCTTCTGTGCACTCAGGCCTGACATATGAAAAACCGTGTTGGGCGATAAGGGAGTGAATCGTTGATGTTCATTTTCTAAGTGAATGTTGAGGAAATGACAAAGGGCTTCTTTATATAGATTTGTAGATAAACAGGCTCCCCAGGCATCCAGTAAATCGTTTAGTAGTGTGGGGATTTTCAGCGCAGATTTCGTTTGAGGATTCCATGTTGAAGTTCGAAGAGAATATAACGCTCGATCAGTTGCTGTCAAAGACGTTGAAACAAAGCGCCACTTTAGAGAATCTGGTCTGAAGTTTATGATTTTTCCATGCAGGGTGTTCGCGAGAAAAAGATAATTGATGGTTTGTGCTTCATGGTTTTTGGTAATGGCTGTTGCGGTTTTTAGTTCGTAAATATTTCCGTTAATCAAAAGGTCGATGAAATAGTTTTTACAGAACCCGTTATGGGAAATAGAAACGTGAACCTCTTCGAATGTTTTCAGTCCGATTGCTGTGCATTTTACTGCAAGCTGATGGCGGTATTCACGCTCATCCCACAAATTACCCATATTGTTATGTAGGTCAAAAGCCTGCCCCATAACCTGGTAGTCTATTTCGTTAAATTCGTCCTGTGATCGCTGAATGGGTGGCTGCGTGTACTTTACAGTCATTATTCTGCCTCCAAATCATTCTGCCTGATTGCCTCTAAGAAGTCCTGAAGAAGCAGACCAAATCGCGGACCGGGAATAAAGGCGTAACTGTTGGTCATGCTCACAGCACGATAGGGTTGCCAGAGCTTGAAGGAGCTTTTCCCGAGGTTTGGAGAAATGTCGATGACGAGATCGGGATCGATGGCGCGCAGGCCTTCCGGGGAGATTTCGGGGTATTTAATGGCGGCCTGTTCGCAGGCATTGATGCCGCCGGCGAGGTTGATGAGGTCGTCGTAGAAGGTATTGCGCGCGGCGACGTACATGCGGGTGAGCTGTTCGTCGTGACCAATACAGACCAGAACCTTTGGTTTCCGATGTTCGGATAAATCTCTGTGCCGCAACGCAGTTGCTTCCAAACATTGGAAAAGTTGTTGGGCTTCGGCTTCCGCGCCGCAGGCTTCGCCGATGATGAGGATGGACTGCATCACCTCATCGACGCGTTCGTGGGGGACGCCGAGGAAGTCGATGTTGAGCTGTTTGAGCTGTACGGCGATTTCCTCCTGCGAGTCGAGCCCGATGACGAGATCGGGTTGCAGGGCGATAATCATTTCCCAGTTGGGGTCGTAGGTTCCGCCGACAAAGGGCTTTTCCGCGGCTTCCGGGGGATATTTGCTGTAGCGGCTGACGCCGACGACTTCGTTGCTGAGTCCGAGTGCGTAAAGAATTTCGGTAACGTTCGGCGCCAGAGAAATTACGCGCAGGCCGTCATTCTGGTTTTGTTGAACACGCTCTCCGCACCCGGCCAGAAGCAGGGCGAGGGCGAGGAGCGCTGTGTGGAGCAGGCGCATGGTTAGAAAGTGAATTTTGCGCCGGCATAGGCGGAGATGCCGGCGGTTCCATAGCCATCGACGAGTTCGTAGTCTTCGTCGGTCAGGTTTTCGATGCGGGCGTAAACCAGCAGGTTGCTGGTAACCTGATATCCGCCGCCGATATCGAGTGTGATGTATTCGTCGAGCACCACGCCGCCGACATCGTCGCGTTTGCCGACATAGGAGCCGCGGAGGTAGAGATTGAGTTTGTCCGTAGCCTGGAAATCAACCTGCGCGTTGAACTCGTGTTCCGGTTTGCGGAGTTCGGCGTAGCGAGATGGATCTTGGTCTTCCACGTCCAGCCATGTGTGGTTGAGGCGCACCTTGATGGAGTCGGTGGCGGTCCAGTCGAGGAAGGTTTCGAGCCCGCGGGTATTAACTGATGCGGATTGCACATACATTCCTGAAATGTAGTCGGTTGGGTCGGAATCGTAGTACGAGATGGTATTTTCAAGGTGGCTTTGGAAGTAGGTGATTCCGCCGGTTAGTTTGTCTTTGATGAGGGTCTGCTCAAAGCCAGCTTCCCAGCCTTCGCTCTCCTCGGGTTTCAGGGAGGCGTTACCGGTGCCATAGGGGGCGTAGAGCTGATAGAGCGACGGGGCGCGGAATCCGGTGCCCCAGCTGGCCTTGAGCTTGGTGCCGCTCTCGTCGATCAGATAGGTTCCGATCAGGCGGTAGGTGTCGGCCTGACCGACCTGCTGGTGTTCTTCGTGGCGAATGCCCGCAGTGCCGAAAAAGTTTTCACCGATTTGAATCTGGTCCTGCAGGTAAAAACCGACGCTTTCGTCATTATATTTGCCTCCGAAGGAATCGAGGTAGCTTTCCTGTTCCCATTCCGCGCCGGCAGTGAGGGTGTTCATTTCGTTGAGCAGAATGTCGTTCTGCCAGTCGGCGGTCAGAATTTTTCCGTTGTAGCCGCCCCATGAATAGTCGCGGTCGATGTCGGTAAGCGACAGACCGGCTTTTTGCTCCCAAATACCGTCAAACAGGGACAGGGTGCCCTCGGTACGCAGAAAGGTTTGGTCGGTGTCGAAACGGCTTTTATCAGCCGGGGGATTGACGGCATATGCGTCATCGTAGTCGCCTTCGGCGTCGACGTGGCGGACGATGAAATCAATCCGGGCGTTTTCAAGCGGCTGAATGCCGATTCGTGACTGAATGGTTGTGTTTTTATAACCGTCTTCTTCTCCGGATCCATTCATGGCGGAGTATCCTTCGGTTTCGAAACGGGAGACACTGACGTTGTAGTCGACCGTGTCGGCCCCCCCCTGCGAGCCGATGGCGGTGCGGAAGGTATTGAACGAACCCGCTTCCATGTCAATAAAGTGAATTGGTTTTCCGGCTCCGCGTTTGGTGCGGATGTTGATGACCCCGCCGATGGCATCGGAGCCGTAGAGTGTGCTTTGCGGTCCGCGCAGCACTTCGATTTGCTCGATGTTGTCGGTGTTCAGGTGCGCCATATCCGGCAGGTTGGCGGTGGTGGTTGGATCATTGATTGCTACACCGTCGATATAGATTTTCACATGCTCGGCTTTGGAGCCGCGGATGTAGACCGAGGAGGGCTGTCCGGCTCCTCCGTTCTGGTTGAAGGAGACCCCCGGAGCGGTGTTAACCGCGTCGAATACCGTTCGGGTCTGATACCGTTGAATATCGGATTCACTGATGACACTCAGGGAACTTCCGATTGTGGTGATCTCAACCGGCGTACGGGTTGCCGTGACGACGATGCGGGCGGGTGTATTGGTGGTGGGTTCGGCGAATGTGCCGAAGGCTGCGGAGCAAACGACCGCGGCGATGAGCTTGTCCATGCATTCCTTTCTGTCTCTTGCGCGGAGACGGGTTCAGGTTGTGCAGAAAGGACGGAACTCCGGCTTTAACGGTTGCGCGACAGCGGCTGATTTGCACAGCACTTTCCCGGCACTCCCTGCGTAAGCTCGCAAGGTAGGCGGCGGAGGGAAAAAGATCAACGCGGAAGTCGAATCTTTTACTTATGAGGAGGCGCGGACGGTGGCGAAAAAGCGGTCTTCGTAGCGTTCGAACAGACCGTTTGCTTTTAGCAGTTCGGCCAGCACGGGGACTTTCGCGGCATCGCGCGATGCATCCAGAAATGCTTTTTCGATGGTCTGGTAAAGTTCCATTTTCTGATCGCGCTGCAGCTGCCGGATATCCTGAATGTTGCCCTGTGCAGATCCCTGTACCAGCTCCATCATCAGTTTAAGCAGGCAGACTTCCCAGGGACGATCCACACCGACGAGTATGGCACCCATCGGGTCGTCGCGTTTGGCCAGATCTTCTTTAACACGATCCACAACGGCTTCGAGCGGATCGCTCAGGATATAGTCGTTGATCTCTTTTTTCTGAACCTTAAAGCCGTATTTCAGCATCTGCATATCCTGCGCGTGCTGCCGGAGCCAGTTGGCGTAGTCTTGCGCCTCGCTACCGAAGCCGTCGAGCATTTCATCGGTGATGGAGGGCGGTGTGATGATTTCCGGGCGGTAGGCTTTCAGCTTTCCTTCGCGCACACGAACCTTGTCGATTGAATCCATCAGTTCGGTTACCAGATAATAGTTCACCATCGTCGTTCCGAATGTTTCGAGACGATTCTGCGGAACGGTAACCACTTCTGTGTGGTTCACGGCGTACCAGAAATCAAATTGCGGATCTTTACTCATCGGTTGAAGTATATCAAAAAACCCATCCGAAACGAATGGGATATCTTCAGTTTTAGTTTTTCAGTCCGCCTTCGCAAGAGCTTCGGCGTGACACTTTTTGTTTTCGGGTCGAAAACGAAAAGTGGTGGTGGGGGAAGGATTCGAACCTTCGAAGGCTGAGCCAGCAGAGTTACAGTCTGCCCCGTTTGACCGCTTCGGTACCCCACCGTTTCTCGGTCAAGAGAACGGATACCATAGCCGAAAAAAATCAGTTGTCCATCCCGATTTCAAATTTTCCGAACCTTGGAAGAAATGGCCGCGATTTTTACAAGGTTTGGAAGCCGAGAAACAGTTATTAAACAGGTTGTGAAGCGATCTATAACTTGCTAGGGTCGGGATACAAAACGAGGAGGATCAGTTATGGCTCGTATACTTGTGGTAGATGATGAGACTGGAATTATAACGGTCTTAAAAGAGATGCTTTTGAAGTTGGGGTATGAGGTCTTGACCGCCGGAGGAGGCAGTGAGGCCTTGGAGAAGATTTCCATTGGTGGTGTGGATGTTGTCGTAACGGATATTGTGATGCCGGATGTGGATGGACTTGAGCTGATTTCGAATATCCAGACCATGTATCCCAAAGTGAAGGTGATTGCGATTTCCGGAGGCGGAGCCCAAGAGGGGCCTGAGGCCTATCTTCGTGATGCGAAGGAATTGGGAGCTGCCCGCTGCCTGACTAAACCGTTTATGCTGAAGGAACTGGCTGCGCTGGTGAAAGAGCTTTTGGAAGAGGACTAGTCGTTTTTTTCAATGGCGCGTTTCGCGCCGCAGGCGGTTGGGAAAACGATGTTTTGTTTGTGGGCGTTACAGCTCCTGCCAGTTGACTTTCTGAATGTACTACTCCTGTATTTCCTCCCAATAGGCTGTATCCAGATTGGGAATATTCCACGGGAAAACGACAGGGTCTCCCTCATCAAAGACACTTGGATCGTACGTAATCGTTGCATTTTGTCCGATATAAAATCCTTGATAGGCGATGATTGTCCCGCTCATATCCTGTTGCGCACCGGGGTCAAAGATCACACTGAAATAATAGGAATCTCCCTTGTATTTCATTGGATCCGGGTAGAGGCCCTCCGCATAAATAATGCCGGCAAAATCCTTCATGTTCGCGGCAATGTTTATGCCGCCGCGATAGATATTTCCGGGGGAAGGAAAATCGTCCTCATACAATGCATTTAGACTGACTCTGTCGCCGCTGAATTCTGAACCGGACAAAAGATCCAGGTTGCCGAATGTAACCAGCTTATTGTTTCCGGAAAATGAGGTGTTTTTGAGCGTGATGTCTCCGCTTGAGACTAGATTGACCCCTGCGGGTATTTCTGCGCTCATATCAATCGTTATCGATCCGTAGGCGACAATAGTGCCAGACCCGCTGATACTCGTGATGGTCATGTCTCCATTGTAGTATTCCGTTCCTCCGAGTACGACGGTTGCTGTCGGGAGATTGGTGCTGGCTGCTGCAATTAAAATATCGGGCTTATAGTCATCGTGGTCGACGCTGGGCCACGGGTCGGGGTCGGGGAGGTCGCCTTCTGTGTAATTACTGGGGGCGTCTCCATCAATGCCGCCTTCAGCATCAGCGACATCATGAACCGTTCCGTCAATGGTCAGGTAGCCTTCCGATAAATCGTCGTCCTGTCCCTGATAGATCGGTCCGTAAACATCCGTGTTGGACAGCAGAAAACTGTTACCGCTCAGAGCCATGATGGCGGTATAGGTTCCGCCGTTGATCTCTGGAATTGTGTACTGGACGGTTGCGCTGGCCGACATGGCGTTGTTCGAAACCGTGCCGATCGATCTGATGATCACACCACCGTCCGCGGGTTTCAGAAGAGTCACATCATAGCAGCATTCAACATTATCGTTAGTCAGTGTCAGCCAATCGTCATCATCAGAGTTTGCGAAATATGGGATGTCAGTTTGGAGGGTGTTGTCATAGAAATCCGGACTGAAAAAAACCCAGCTCAGGGCGCGTTCAAGGCCCGCTTCGGCGACCCAGCGAGCCTGTGTGATGCGAAGCTGCTTGATGGTTTCCACTTCATTGAAAGAGCCTAGCTGAAGCAGGGCGGTCACCATAAGCGTGAAAACCACCATGATGACCATGACGATCACGAGGATCGCGCCGGTTTTTTTGTTTGGAACAGTCGTTCTCATAATCAGTTCCTTGTGTTGACAAACATTTCATTGGTAATGGCGATGCCGAAGTCTGCATCTGCCAGAACCAGTCGCAGGAGGACGCCGTCATCGGCCTCCGGATCGCCGGTAGTCGTAGCGGAAAACTCATCAACGTTGTCATGAATCAATGTCATTGTTCCGCCGTTCTCGTTATATCTAAGAGCCTCTCCATCTCGATAGTAGCTGACCGTTGGTTTGCCCAGTACGGAGCTTGGGATGGTTAATGTGCCGCCGGCCCACTCCACCTCGTCGGTATCTGACTCGCGGACATTTCGCGCCATCATGGTGAATGCGAAAGCGGAATCGCGCCGCAGGTTGACATACGCGTTGTTAACGCGCCAGGACCGGAACGCCATGATCAGAATCAGGGAGGCGATCAGGATGATAATCGAGGCCGCCACCATCGCGACCATCAGTTCAATCAGTGTGAGGCCGTTTTTGTGATTTTGTTTTTTCATAGTACTTACCTCTGACTGCCCTCTGGCAGGCGCGAGCGGTAGGTGAGCAGTTCGATGTTTTTTTCATCGTCTCCGTTACCATAGTTAACGGTCGTGCGTATGATCGTATATTCGGATTGATCAGCAGTACCAGGAACGTCGTTTGTAACGATTTCTACCGGGGCGTTCGAAATTGAAGGCTCCCATCCATCGTTGTTTAATTCCCCTTGGGAGCCTAAATGCCACAACCCCGGATTCTTAAGGTTGCGCTCGAGCTCTCCGATGCCCGCATGGATAGCGGACTGTTCGCGACCGCTGTTTACGACGAGTTGAGTGGGGTAGTAGAGACTCGTTACAGAGAGAACTGCCAATATGGCGATAATCCCGATGCTGAGCATGACTTCAATGAGCGTCATGGCCTGCTTACTGTTCTTTAGTGATTTCATGGACGGCCTCCGTGTTGTCTATGAGGCGAAGCGTCTGGTATGCGCCCGCAGAATCGCGAACTTTGACTTCGTAGGCGTTGATTTCTTCGATTGTGAAATCACCGATTACATCCCCAGGCGCATAGAGTTTCCCATTAATCTCCGTCAGCGGAGTGGAGGCGTTAAGGTAAATTCCGGACAGGGTCAGACGCCCAAAGGTTTCTTTTGCTGCGGGCTGGTTTGTATGGCTACGCAGGGCGTTGATGTATTCTTCTGAAAGGATTTCGATTTGTCCGGGAATGTTGCCCTGCATCTTTTTTCTAACCTCGTCCGTTTGTAAATACAGAGAGTGTATGACGGATGTGTAGCTGTCTTCAAACCGCCCGCTTTCCAGCGATGACTGCAGCCGTTGACTCCATAAAAGGATCGTCATCAGAGCAAGCAGGGCCACTCCGATCACCCCGGTGATGATCCATTTCACGATGCCGGTCGGGAAGGTCATGGGCTGTTCTCCGGCGTATTGATGTAGAGTTTGCTTAGGGTGGCCGCAACATCGTTGTCCTTATAACCTGTTGCTGCACGGGAGATGACCACCTGACTTTCGTAAATAAACGGGTCGCGCGCTTTCACTTCACGCAGGAACTCCGCGAACGCACGGGTTAAACCGTGTCCGGTGATGCTCATATCGATCCGGACAGTTTTCGGCGATTTTCCAATCGGAATTTGGTTCAAATTGATCGCTGTAATTGAGAAGCCGGACTGTTCAGCGGCGTCATTGAGCAGGGCGATGTTTGCGTCTTCAGCGGATGATCCGGGAGCCGTTTGGAGCTGAAAGGGAGTGGTCAGCGCAATGAAATCGCGATCTGATTCCACCAGGTTGGGAATGATGCGTTCGAGCGTTTGAAACTGGGCGCAGCGGATTTCCTGACGCTGGACATAGCCGTGCGCCGTCCGGTCCACCAGCAATGCGAGTGCTGGCGGTATAATCAGCCATGCGATGAGAACACCCGGATTTCTAATGAATCGTGCGCTGTCCATGGTTAGTCCTTAAAACCGGCTCTGTAGCTCATAATGAGAACCTCACCTTGCCCCATTGTGCCGCGTTTGGTTGTTGAGGGCGTGATGGTTTCGAATTGGCGCGCCAACAGGGGGTCGCGTTTCCAACGCTGGAGGAAGTCCGCGGCATCGCGCTGCCCGGCGGGAACGAGGATGCTGAATTCGAGCTCCGGTTTTTTTTCACGTGTTTGCTGAGTGAAGCTCAATTTGTACAGTTCGCTGTTTCCGGGCTGGTTGATGACGGAAATAATCAGCGGAAGTACGGATTGAATCCGGTCGGGAAGGGCGGCGTTTATTTCCGCGAGCTGTGTTTCGTTGCGCAGCAGAGTGCGCCGGAGTTCTTCGGCATAGGTCAGCATTGAGGGCGAATTCGGGCTGGCTGTTTCGAATTGTTTTTCAATCTGTTGCGCGCGACGATGCAACGCAAGGCCATTTCGTATTTTCGAACTGGCACCGGCCGTTGCAGTGATCAGCAGACCGGTCATTATAAGCAGGTAGAGCATCATCATCCAATAGATGCGATGACGTCGTTTTGAGGAAACGACTTGATCGCGGGCCAGATTAATTTCACACCAGTTCATAGTCTTCTTTCCTCAATCCAAGTCCGATGCTTGTGGCAAGATTGCAATTCCAATCCTGTTGGTAGCCGGGTTCCGGTTGGCTGAATTGCAGGAGGGGATTGTCTGTAACGTTCAAGCGGGTAACGGTCAGTGCGGTCTGCTGGGACAGTTTTTTTTGAAAGTCATTCATTTGCGAGATTTTTCCGATCAGCAGAATTTGTTCAATCGGGGGGTTTTTCAGCTTCAGGTGATAGTAGAGCAGCGCATTTTGAATATTTTCGAGCAGGTAGTCCTGGTTGTCTTTCCATTGTTTGTCTGCTGAAAACACGCTGCGGGGATAAGCCCCCTCATTGGAGCACATCACAATGTCCGCTGTCCATTCGTTCAGACTGACCAGGCAGACAGGGCGGGTCTGGCTGTTTTTATTTAAAAAGCTGTATAGATTGCTCAGTGCGGAACAACTGGCTTCTACCCGTATTGAATAAAGCCCGGCGGCTTTGATCAGATTCAGGTGGCGCGTGATGGTTTTTTGCGGCGCCGCAAACAGTGTGCCGGATAATCCTGAGGGCTGCGCGGATGTCTGATTCAGCTCCCAATCCATCGCGATGTTTGCTGAATCGCACTGCAATGCCTCCTCTGCCTCCAGCGCGAGAACAGGGGGTAATTCATCCATGCTCAGATTTTTATAATTAAAATAACGAATGACGAGCGCCTGACTGTGCAGACAGGTGCAGACGGTTCGGGTCGGGAGTTTTTCCTTTTTCCAGAATGCCCGGATCTCCGCTGCCATCTCGCGGTCTGTCATTCCCGACTCATATTGACCCACAGCCAGCTTATTCAGACGCGGTCCGTCGGGCGTGGTTATAAAATGGGAGGCGACGATATGGTCGTGGTGGAAGTCCAACCCCGCAACATCCTCTTGTCGAATTCGATCTAGCAGTTTCATGCCGATTCCATTTTTCTAGACCTGCCGCAACTCCCGGATTTACCGGGAGTGCGGCGGATTGCTTTTTAGTTGGAAACCCAACCGTTATCTACGACAGAACCGCTCCATGTTCCATCCTCATCTAGAACTAAATCTTCGGCAGTTCCGGATGAATATTCGGACGCGCCGCCGTCAACTGTTATGCTGTAGTCGTCAGGGCCGCTTCCTCCGATGGTAACGTCAGCTTCGTTGAAGTATTTAGCTCGTTCGATCTCATCCTGTGTGGTTTGAGGCAGGTTATCTGTGGTGGCAGGCCAGTCTCCCGACTTCGCCCACTCTATTTTGCAGGCGGTTGCGACGGCACCACACATATTGGCGGCTTCCGAAGCAATCGCACTGTCGCGATTCGATGCCAGCAGCGGGATAAGGATCGCAGCCAGAATAGCAATAATTGCGGCGACGATCATCAGTTCAACTAGGGTGAATCCTGCTTTTCTTTTTCTTGTTCTCATGGGTCTCCTCCTTCTTTCTTTCTCTCTCTTCCCCGTCCTGCATCACCCGGTCCCTCCGGAGATGCTTTTCATTAATCAAACATGAGAGGCAATACTGAACACCGGTAGATAAATACTGATAATCAGCAACAGCACCATCATCCCGAATACGGTAATGATGATGGGTTCGAGCAACGCGGTGCCGGTGGTGATCGACGCTTCTACTTGATCTTCATAGGCATCACTTACACGATTGAGTACTTCCGGCAGTTGGCCGGCGTTCTCTCCGACTCCGAGCATCCGGATCAGAAGAGCAGGGAAAATTTCTGTTTCCTTCAGGCCCAGCGCAATGGTTGAGCCGGCGATGATTTTTTCCTGAGCAGCCAAAATGGCGTTCTCGATGGCCAGGTTGTTCCCGATTTTTGAGACAATCTGTAAGGCCGTGGAAATCGGGACTCCGCTTTTCAGCATAATGGCCAGGCAGCGGCAGATGCGGGCGATAATATAGCGTTTAAGACAATCTCCGCTCAGCGGCATTTTTAACTTCATTCGTGAGATGTTCAGTCTGCCGGACGGGGTTTTCCTGTAAAACACATAGCCCAGAATCAAAACCGCAACGACAGCCAGAATGACGGGAAAGTGCTGAACAACAAATGCATTAATTCCAAACACCGCGGTGGTCAGGGTTGGCAGATCCGCATCCAGATCGCCGAAGATATCCTGAAAGCGGGGGATAATCCCCAAAACCATAACCAGCGTGATGATGACAAAAAACACCGCCACGAAGGCCGGGTAGGCCAGCAGGGTTTTAATTTTACGTTGAAGTTTGTCGGAGGCTTCCATGTAGTTTGCCAGCTGGTTGAGTGTTTCAGGCAGCGATCCGGCTTCTTCCGCCGCACGCACCATGCCGATAAAGATGGGGGAAAACACCTTGGGGTGGGCCGCGACCGCTTGGGAGAACGGGATGCCGTCGTGCAGCTTTTTGATGAGGTTTTCCAGCACGGCTTTTAACGACCGCACGTCCATATCTTCATGAATTCCCTCGAGTGCTTCGCGTAACGGGAGGCCTGAATTGACGGAGATGGCCAGTTGCCGGCAGAATATAGACATATCACTTATGCGCACTTTTTTGTCCTGCGGCTGTTTATTCGGTGCCAGCGTAAGGGTTTTGTTTAGAAGGTCTTCGATATGAATTCTCTTTTTCCGTTTAGGGCGAGAGGCCTCTTCGATTTCCTGCGGGGAAACCGCATCGAGCTCCATCAGCGTTACAACGGTGAGGCCTTTGCGCCGGAGATCGGACAGCGCGTTTTGGCGGCTGTCCGATTCGATCACATCGCGCACCAGTTCCCCGGCGGCGTTTTTCGCTGTGTAGTTAAACGTTTTCATTATACACCTCATTTAAAGTTGCTGAGTTACATGCAACACCTCATCAATGGTGGTGAGTCCCTGTTTGACTTTCATTAGTCCGTTAAACGCAAGCGACTCCATCCCGGAGGCGATGGCTTCGTTGCGCAGTTCTGTGGAATTCCGGTCTTTGGAAATTAATCCCCGGATATGATCCGATACGCGCATAAATTCAAAAATTCCGCTACGGCCGAGGAATCCGGTTTGCTGACAGTCAATACATCCGGCTCCATGGAAAAAACTCCACTTGGCTGCATCCGGGCAGATTCGCGAAATGAGCTCGAGTTTTTCTGAAGAGGGAGTGAATTGTGTTTTACAGCGCGGACAGATCAGCCGGACCAGTCGTTGTGCAATGACCAGCCGGACGGTGGCGGAGATCAGATAGGAGGGCACTCCGATATCACGCAGGCGGCTGAAGGAAGAGGGGGCATCGTTGGTGTGCAGCGTGCTGAGCACCAGATGCCCGGTTAACGAGGAGCGGGTGGCGATCTGGGCGGTCTCCAGATCCCGGATTTCACCGATCATAATAATATCGGGATCCTGGCGGAGAATGGACCGCAGGCAGCTTGCAAAATCCAGCCCGATTTGCGGCCGGATCGCCGTCTGGTTTACCCCATCGATGAGATATTCGATGGGGTCTTCCACGGTTTGGATGTTTCGCTCAGGACACTTCAAGTGGCTTAATGCACTGTATAATGTGGTGGTTTTTCCGCTGCCGGTCGGGCCGGTCAGCAGGATGATGCCATTCGGGTTTTCCAGGATTTGCTTGAAGTCTTTCAGCATCGGCGGATCAAAGCCGACATCAGCCATATCCACTAAAAGAGAATCCCGGTCCAGAATGCGCAAAACCACTTTTTCTCCGTGAGCCACCGGCAGGACAGATACCCGCACATCAATGACGCGGCCATGCACTTTAAACTTAAACAGTCCGTCCTGCGGGAGGCGGTGTTCGGCAATATCGAGCTCGGAAAGGATCTTCAGGCGGGTGGTGATGGCTGCGTACAGTGTCCGCGGTGGCGGGGTGACTTCCCGCAGTACGCCATCCACCCGGAACCGGATGGAAATAGATTTTTCAGCCGGTTCAAAATGGATGTCACTCGCACGGTCCCGGATGGCGCCCATCAGGAGCAGATTGACAAAACGAATCACCGGCATATCGTTGGCCAGGTCTTTCAGCTGGTCGAGCTCCACACGCAGCGGCTCGTCCAAATCCATATCCACACCCATATTTTCGAGCGAGACGATGTCCTGAAGGCCTTCCTCAATATAGGCCTCTTGCTTATAGGACTTATTGATCAAGGCGAGGATTTCCTCTTCAACGCCGACCGCCCGATGAACCTCCAGTTTGGTCTGGAAGCGCACAGTATCGAGCGCATCCAGGTCCAGCGGGTTGGCCATAACCAGCGTCAAGGAGTGCTTATCTTTCTGCTCGAAAGGAATCAGTGTGTAGCGTCGGGAAATGACTTCCGGCACCTGCTCCAGCACATCCCGCTCGATGTGAAATTCCTCCGGAATTTCAATAAGCGGAATCTGAAGCAGGTCCGAGAGCGCCGCGGCCAACTCCCTCGATGAGGATAGCCCGCAGTCTTCCGCAATATGCTTCATCGACACATCTTTTTCCTGATGGTCGAAGAAGACCTTTTGCAACTGCTCAGCCGTTAAGTTTTTTGCGGCGCTCATTCTTTGCTTCCCGTTTCCTACATTAGTTTTTCCATGATCTCTGCAACGCTCATGTCGATGGACTCTTCCGGTTCCATTGCAACCGGTTTCGGATCCATCGCTACGGGTTCCGGTTCCATCGCTACGGGTTCCGGTTCCATTGCAACCGGTTCCGGATCCATCGCTGCGGGTTCCGGTCCCATCGCGGAGGGTTCCGGTTCCATTGCTTCGGGATCCACTGTGGCCGGTTCCGGTTCCACCACGATGGGTTCCGGTTTTATCACGATGGGTTCCACCACAATGGGTTCCGCTACGATGATGGGTTCCACCACAATGGGTTCCACCACGATGGGTTGCATTCCATGATTTTTCTCGAGGATGTCATCATAATTTTCAGAATCGATGATGGTGGCCGTGAGGAAGATCAACAGATCAATGGTTGAGTTATCTTTGGTGTCGCGGCGGAAAAGGTGCCCCAGAACAGGGATGTCCCCGAGGAAGGGAACTTTAAACACGCCGTCGGTTTCGCGCTCTTCGAGCAGTCCGCCGATCACAATGGTTTCGCCGTTGGCAACCAGAATCTGGGTTTCAGCATCCCGCACTTTGATGATGGGATATTCCGCCAGCGGCACATTGTTTGTGGCGCCGACCGATCCGACACCGGCTGAAACAAAGCTTTCGATGGAGCTGACAGATGGATGAACGATCATATTGATGTATTTGTCATCACAGATTTGCGGCACCACGTTGAGCTGAATCCCGATGTTTTCATAGTAATCAAGCGACACGGTTACCGAGTCGGTATTCCCGCCGCCGCTGACATCTGATTCAATAATCGGGAATTTGCGTCCGACAATGATGGTTGCTTCCTGATTGTTGAGGGTCAGGATTTTCGGCGCGGAGAGCGTTTTGGTGTCTTCATCCTCTTGCAGCAAACTGATGAGAAGGTTCCAGTTGCCGCCGTCTGCTGTGATCTGCCCGAATGTGGTAAGCGGCATCTTTCCGGTAACATCTTCACTCAGCTGGCCAAATGAATTGGGCTCGGCTTCGAAGAATTGCTCGGCGATTCCTATGGGGTTTCCATCTATTTCAAATGAGCCGCCCATCTGCATGCCGATATCGCGCAGTAGATCTTCATTGACCTCCAGAAAACGGGCCTCGACCAGAACCTGCTGCGGCATTTTATCGATTTTCTCTAATGTTTCCGCAACGCGGTCTAGCACGCTGGGCACATCATTGATCACAATGGTTTTGCTTTTGGCCTGATCATTATCCATCCGCACCCGCTTTTCCAGCGTGGAGCCGCTGCGACTTGTGGCGCGCCGCTGGGCCGAACCGAAGTCCCATCCCTTTTGGCCGCGAGCGGTAATGATGCTCATGCGTCCGCGCGGCGAAAGCTGTGCCTCGATAATTTCTCGTGCATCTCCCGCATCGAGATAGCTCAACTCATACACCCGGCTCTGAAGCGGCTCCACCGTTTCCAGGGCTTTCAGCCGGGTCAGTTCACCAACAACAATCGCATTGCCGACAACGCGGTAGCCGTATCCGTACGGTTTCAAAATCACGTCGAGGGCATTGTCCCACTGCACATCAGTGAGGTGAATTGTAACCACATCATTGGTTACTTCGGGGCCGATTACTACATTGCGTTTGGTTTGCATTGCGAACGCATTGAGCACCTGCCTGATCGTGCCGCCGTCTACCTGAATCGACACCAGCTCTCCCGTGTTGACCACAGGGTCCTGGGCCGTCGGCTCCGCATCGAGGGTTTGTCCATATATGGATCCGAGCGTCATCAGAAAAATAACGCCCGGGAGGATAAGAAGCAGCTTCTTCGACAGCCGCTTTGACTGGATCGGATTTCTCATAACCATCTCCCTATTTATGTCTATGCGCTTCGATCAGCCGAAGCAGCTCTTTCGGTTTCACCGTCCGGTTAAGGGCGGTTTGTGCATGAATCAAGTCGAGCTCCAGTAATTCGCGGAGTGATTCATTCATCGTTATCATGCCTTCCTGGCTCCCGGTCTGGATCATGCTGTATATTTGCTCTGTTTTCCCCTCACGAATCAAATTGCTGATTCCTGAGTTGACTCGCATCACTTCACAGGCGAGCACCCGCCTGGAAAGATCCTGTGTTCTCATCAGTTGCTGGGCCACAACACCAATGAGCGTTTGTGAAAGCTGAAAATAGATCTGCTGCTGTTGTTCGCCGGGGAAAACATCAACGATCCGGCTGACCGCATGGCTGGTGTCCTGCGTGTGGAGTGTGCCGAGAATCAGATGGCCTGTTTCCGCCAGTGTGAGAGCCAATTGAATGGTTTCAAGGTTCCGGAGTTCTCCGACCATAATGACATCGGGCGACTGACGGAAAATACTGTGCAGTGCGCTGCTGAAGGAGTCGGCATCGCTACCGATCTCCCGTTGATCCACAACCGATCTAATGTGGTGATGCTCATACTCAATGGGGTCTTCAATGGTAATGATGTGCACATTGCGGCTGCGGTTGATCCGGTCAATCATCATCGCCAGCGTGGTCGATTTGCCACTGCCAGCCGGTCCCGTCACCAGAAACAGCCCGGAGGTCCGGTCTGCAAACTCCTCGACGATGCGGGGAACCCCCAGTTCTTCAATGGAGGGAATTTGATCCGGAATAATACGGGCGGCCACAGCCATATTCCCACGCTGATAGTAGACGTTCATACGGAATTTTGAAATGTCCGGAAAGTCCACTGAAAAATCAACCGTCTTGTACGTTTCCAGAATGAGCCGCTGGCGTTCATTCATTAACTGGTTGACCATCGCCTCCACATCGGCTGGCGAAAGCACCCCCGGCACCGCTGATTCGAGCAGACCGTTAATGCGCAGTTGGGGTTCAGCGCCGACCGTGAGAATTAAATCCGAAGCTTTGCGCATCTGAACCTGACTCAATAGAGATTCAATTTGCTGATTACTCATGCTCCCTCCGCAACCGAATGCTCAGCTTTTGCGAAGGGGGGCGCAATTGGGGGGAGGCTGAATCAAGCTAAATGGAGCACCCTAGCGCAGTATAAGGGTTTTACTTACAAGCTATGCGGATCTAGATGCGACCTCCACCCAGTGAACGGCATGGTGGGTCAGCTCTGTAGCATCACGCAGTTCAAGCTTCTCTTTAATGTGCAGGCGGTAGGTTTCAATGGTTTTCACGCTCAAATTTAATTTTTCAGCAATGCGCCGGGTCGAAAGCCCGCTGCCGATCAACTCGAAAACCTCCAGTTCGCGGTCGCTTAAATTTTCCATTCCACATCCTGCCGGATTTTCAGACAAAAGGGACGATCCGCTCATTTTGCGGAGCATCCGGCTGGTCATCTCTTCACTAAGAAAAATCTCTCCGGAAAGCACCTTGTGAATTGCTTTGAGCAATACCTCGGGATTTTCCTGCTTCATCACATATCCATTTGCCCCGGCAGCCAGTGCCCGTTCTGCGTACAGATCCTCTCCGTGGATAGAGAACAGAAGAATCGGGATGTTTGGATTGATCTGCCGGACATTTTTTGTCAGTTCAATTCCATCTGTACCGCACAGCGAAATGTCCGTCAGAATCACATCCGGAGACACGGCCTCTATCAGTGAAATGCATTCCGCCGCATTATCTGTTTCTCCACAGATTGTCAGGAGGGGGTCGTTTGACATGAGCTGGCGCAATCCCTGACGAACGACCGGGTGGTCATCAACGATCAGTACTGTAAACGCTTTTTTATCAGCCATAAGGCTCCTTAATCCTGCTGTGAAGCGGAAGGAATTTGAAATGAACAAATGACCGACACACAGCGATCGGGATGGCGTTCGATATCCAGCTGTCCATTCAGGGCTTCTGCGCGGAAACGCATGCTATCCAGTCCGATTCTGGTCGAGTTTGAAAAATCGATTATGTCGCAACATCCGTTGTTTCGAATCATCAGTTCCCCGAGATGGGTATCCGTTCCCTGTCGCAGATGGACATCGATCTGGTCAGCCTCTCCATGACGGATTGCGTTGTTGATGGCTTCGGTCGCAACAAAATAAAGATTCTTCACGGTGTCTGGATCTTCTATCAGATCGCATATTTCATAATTGAATGTGCACCGGATATGATGAATCTGCTCAATTCGTTCACAGAGGGTTTCCAGGGCGGTTTCTGCGTTGCGGCTTTGAATTTCAGATGGGGCCAGTCCAGAAACGACGTTTCGGATTTGATCGATCGTCTGATCGACTATTTCCGCCAGCTCCTTGAGCGAATCGGCTTCCGGATAATGAGCCTCTCGCATCCTCTGCTCTAACGCTTTGCTAATCAAGCTGATACCCGTGAGTTGCTGGCCGATGCTGTCGTGAAGATCCTGCCCGATACGCCTTTTTTCTATATCGCACATATCCAGCACTCGGCGCTCAATCTCGCCAGCGCTCATTTTCATGGTTGCGGTAAAACTTTTAGGCTGGAAGTCCATAACAAGTCACCCTGAATAAATTGGAAACTACCCCCGTTTTACTCGTACTCTAGAACTTTACACCGCGGAGTCAAGGGCTAGCGCCATCTCTTTGGAAGGGTAGTGCGTTGCAATAGAATCCGGTGAATTCCCCGAAAAAAGACAGTCGTTTAAAAAAAACAGCTGAGAAAAGCAATAAATTGTTTTTCCCGCTGGAAAAATTGCTATAGAGTCGAGTTCAGAAAGCGGGCGCACAAGTAAGGTTGTTGCCATGAAAAATATACTCGTTGTCGATGACGATCCGGCCATTCAGGCTCTCTTCGAGCAGTTTCTGAAAACAAAAGGATTTAATCCCCGGGTGGCAGTCGATGGGTTCGATGCGCTGCTCTCCATGAAGGAACAGGTTCCCGACTTGATCGTTACCGACATTGTTATGGATGGCATGGACGGCCTGACGCTGATCCGCGAGGTGCGCAGTCAACATCCGGACATACCGATCATTGCCATCTCTGGCGGGCGGCGGACCGTGTCTGTAAACTTCGAAGCGTCGTCGGTAAAGTCAGGGGCCAACGAATTTCTCGAAAAACCTGTTCATCTGGACGATCTTTTTCGATCGATCCAGTCGCTGCTCAACGAATGCCCGGCCGCCGAATGAGCTCCCAACGATTGGGCGTTTTATAGGACGGTTGTTTAGCAGGCCAGGGCCTGCTCACCCCGACATCGGTTGATTCCTTATCCCTTTGCCAGTCGCATGGTTTGCAACTATATTGCCATTTCATCTTCGATGAAACGGAAATTCGAAATTCGAATATCTGAATTTTAAATGTTCATCGTTTTAAATTTCGGGATTTTGAGCATTCGGATTTGTTTAGGATTTCGAAATTCGTGCTTCAGATTTATGGTGGGTTCGGAAACTGAATGAAAAAACAGACGAAAGACAACGGTCGGTTAGATGGGCAGGTGGAGCGCGTGGTTTTCCGCAACGAGGAAAACGGCTACACCGTGTTGCGTGTCAAAGTGCGCGGGCATAAAGACCTCGTCACGGTGGTCGGCACGGCGTCGAGCATCAGCCCCGGCGAGTGGCTGGCCGCCGACGGCGAATGGGTCAGCGATGCCAGTTACGGACAGCAGTTCAAAGCCGATATGATGCGCGTTTCCCAGCCCGATACCATCGAGGGAATCCAGAAATTTCTTGGTTCCGGTATTATCCGCAACATCGGTCCCAAATATGCTGAAAAGCTGGTCGAAGCGTTCGGGCGCGATGTGTTCAACGTGATTGAAAAATCGTCCGGCAAGCTGCTGAAAGTGGAAGGAATCGGCCCGGGGCGCCGCGCAAGCATCAAGGCGGCATGGGAAGAGCAGAAGGGCATTCGCGAGATCATGAGCTTCCTGTTTAGCCACGGGGTCAGCACCGCGCGTGCCTTCCGCATCCAGAAAACGTATGGCGAACAGGCCATTGAGCGCATTCAGCGCGATCCGTACTGCCTGGCCCGCGACATCCGCGGCATCGGCTTTCTGGTAGCCGACGGGATTGCCCGCACGCTGGGCATCGCCAAAGATTCCGAACTGCGCGCCCGTGCCGGGCTCGAATACGTTTTGCAGGAAATGACCACGTCCGGTCACTGCGCCGTGCCGCGCGGCGATCTGCAGAGCAAAGCGGTTGAACTTCTCGATATTCCGCCCGACCGCATTGGCGGCGCGCTTGAACACCTGCTCGAAAATAAGCGGCTGATTCATGACGAGGATCAGCGGGGCCGCAATCTGATCTATCCCCCCAAACTCTATTTTGCCGAGTGGAACTTTGCCAAAAAGCTGATCGAGCTGAACTACGGCAAACACCCGTGCCCGAAAATCAATTTTGAAAAAGCGCTCGAATGGGTGCAGAAAAAAGAAAAGATCGAGCTGTCCGAAAACCAGTGCGAGGCGCTGAAGCTCGCGGTGCAGGCCAAAGTGATGGTGATTACCGGTGGCCCCGGCGTCGGCAAAACCACGCTGGTGAATTCGATCATCCAGGTGCTGCGCGCTAAAAAACAGAGTGTGGTGCTCTGTGCCCCGACGGGCCGTGCCGCCAAACGCCTCAGTGAGACCACCGGGCTTGAGGCCAAAACCATTCATCGTCTGTTGCGCTTCAATCCCGGCACCGGCGGATTTGTTCATAAAGAGGAGAATCCGCTCGAAGGCGATGTGTTTATTATCGACGAATCGAGCATGATCGATCAGGTGCTCGCCCAGCAGTTTCTGGATGCCATCCCGCAGCGCGCCGCCGTCATTCTCGTCGGCGATGCCGATCAACTTCCGTCCGTCGGGCCGGGCCGGGTGCTGCGCGATGTGATCAGCTCTAAAGCGGTGCCGGTGATTGAACTGACCGAGATTTTCCGGCAGGCGGCCGAAAGCCGGATCGTCATTGGTGCGCATCGCATCAATCAAGGCCAGCTGCCCGAATTCCCGGAAGAGGGCGATAAAACATCCGATCTTTACTTTGTTGAGCAGCCGGATGTCACGAAAGCCATTGGTGTGATCAAACGGATGGTCAGCGAATCGATTCCCAAACGGCTCGGGTTCGACCCCATCGAGGATGTGCAGATTCTCACTCCGATGCAGAAAGGGGAGCTGGGCGCGAAGAACCTTAATCAGGTGATGCAGGCGCTGCTCAATCCGCGTGGCAACCAGATTGAACGCTTCGGCATCGTTTTTCGCGAGGGTGACCGCGTGATGCAGACCGAAAACGACTACGATAAAGAGGTGTTTAACGGCGATCTAGGCCGCATTGTCGCCATTGATGAGGTGCAGGGCGAGGTCGTGGTTAAAATCGACGATCGGCGCATCAAATATGAGTTTCGCGAACTGGATTCGCTGGTGCATGCCTATGCCATTACCATTCATAAATCACAGGGCAGTGAATACCCCTGCGTCATCATTCCGATGCACACCCAGCACTTTGTGCTGCTTCAGCGCAGTCTGCTTTACACCGCCGTCACCCGTGCTAAAAAATTTGCCGTTTTGATCGGCACCAGAAAAGCCATGGGGCTTGCTGTTTCCCGCGCCGACTCTCGCGAACGCATCACGACACTGCGCGAACGACTCCAAAGTCAGAAATAGCCTGACCAGCAGGCAAGGCGTCAGCATTTAAGGCATAATAAATGCTTAAAGATTCTCATTGTTTTACTCTGGTTTGATTAAAGGGAGGGCTGGAAATGAGCGAAGACGTGTTGCGCAGAGCCGTTTTGGGAAGAAACCTGGTTGAGTTTTTTTATGAAGGCGGAGCAAAAGTGGTTGAGCCGCACATGGTCGCCCACAGCATGAACGGGCATATTCTACTGAATGGGTGGTTTGTCCGCGGTGATAAGAAATTTGGTGAGGAAGGCTGGCAGGATTATACGCTGAACGGCATCTCTAAGCTAAGAATTCTGCCCGAAACCTTTCCCAAGGCGCGTTTTGGTTATAACCCGCTCGATAGCCGCAAATTCGCCAACATCCAGTTCTGCCTCTGAGTGTTTTTTCACTCGACCAAAGGGAGAGAGGTTGGCGCGAAGCGACGGCAACAGAGCGAAGTGTTGTTGAGCGAAGTAGAAAATAATTTACCAACGGCAAAGAGTAAACAGGGGGAACGGCCCAGGGACAACCCCCTGTAGAATTTACCTCTAAAGCTTCAAACCTTGTAAAATTTACGTACGTCTGTGCGCTAGATTCTCAAACCAATGTCGCGGCTTTGAACGAGGAATCTCTAAAATCTCTTTTTTTATGAAATGTTCAGCATATGAAATTTGCGGATAAGAAGATGATGGATCGCCTGTGTGTGATCGGCGGGGCAGGGCTGGCGATAGCAACGCTGCTTGGATTCCTTGGCCGGTTCTGTTGGGTGTTCGATCTGTTTTCCCACTTCCGGGTTCAGTATTTCCAGTTGGCGCTGATTTTGATCGGAATTGCGATCTGGAAGAGAAGCAACCGGTTGCTGATCACTTTTGTGCTGCTGGCCTGTCTGAACTACGCCTTTGTGCTCCCGCTCTATTTTGGTAAGCCGCCGGTCGCATCAGAAAAGCCCGCCCGCGCCATGCTAATGAATATCCTCGCATCGAATGGCAATGCTTCGCAGGTGCTGGAAGCGATTGAGGCGGCGAATCCCGACATCCTTTTGCTCGAAGAGGTGACCCCCAAATGGGTGGAAGCGTTGGGTGAGTTGGATTATCCCTATCGCTTCGCTGATGTGCGCGACGACTGTTTCGGCATTATGTTGCTGAGCCGGTATCCGCTTTCAAAAACCAATGTGGTGTTTGTCGGAATGGCCGGTGTTCCGACCCTTACTGCGAACGTGCATTTGCCGCAGGGCGACGTCGCGCTGATCGGAACCCATCCGTTGCCGCCCTTTAATGGGGAATATTCCAAACATCGGAACGCCCAGCTGGCGGCGCTGTCGGAACTGGCTGGAAGGCAGTCAAAGCCGGTGCTGCTGATCGGTGATCTCAACGCATCGCCGTGGTCGGCGCATTTTGTAAGGCTTCTCAAAGAGTCCGGCCTGAAGAACAGCATGAAGGGGTTCGGGTTCCAGCCTAGCTGGCCGGCGGATAACCGTCTACTGCGCATTCCGATCGACCATATGCTGCATTCTTCGGAAATCGTGATTCATCGCCGGTCTGTCGGCCCCTCGGTCGGCTCCGACCATTTCCCCGTGATGGTCGATTTTTCTATCCAAAAGTAATCCTGCTTATTGCATCCTCCTTCGCTAAAGCCTCTACCTTCGTAAGACTACGGAGGACAAGTGAGGCGCGCACAGATTTTCCAGTGTGGTTTGAAAAACCATACGTTGCAACGTGTGGTGAATAGAAATAGTTCCAACTCTTTGGAAGAAGGCTGAGCCTTCCCCCTGTTGTTTTTCCAATGCCTATAAAACCATACCTTGCAAGGTATGGTTAAATGAAAGCGTGCTCTTTTGACGCATATGAGGGATTGAAAAATCTTGGTCATATGGTACAAATTGTCACAGTTTTGATTAAGGAAGCCCTATGAAATCAAGGTTCTTAGATAAGTTGATCGATCGGTTGGACCGGTTGGACTCTGATGCGGTGCAGACACAGTTTTTGCATCTGGCGCGCGAGAAGGGGCTTTTGGAGACGATTTTCCAGGCAATTCAAGAGGGAGTTGTGGTGGTTGGCGCCGGCGCGCGTATTCGCTATGCGAACCGGACGGCGGAAAGCCTGTTCGGGTTTCAGTTGGATGATGCGGAGGGTCAGCCGATTGCACGATACATTCGCGACATCGACTGGGAAAAGGTTCTCAACCTGGACGAGGACGAGTGGGAGAAGCTGGTTCGTCGTGAGATTGAGGTGAGCTATCCGGATCACCGTTTTGTGGAGTTTTATGTGGTGCCGCTGGCGGCGGGGGAAGAAGGCGAGCCGTCCCCGATAGAACAGGGCTCTATGGGTCAGGGCGCGGTGGTGATTTTCCGCGATGTAACCCGCGACCGGGCCAGCACCGAGGAGTCGATTGAATCCGAACGGATGAAGGCGCTGACGTTGCTGGCCGCAGGGGTGGCGCACGAGATCGGCAATCCGCTGAATGCAGTGACGATTCATTTGCAGCTGATGGAGCGTGAACTCGAGGAGGTGAACGATCCCGCTTTGCGCGACAGCCTGACCGAGCTGGTGGAGGTGTCGAGACGCGAGGTGCATCGCCTCGACCGGATCATTACTCAGTTTTTGCGGGCGATTCGTCCGACCCTTCCTGACCGCAAGCCGGTGGAGATGGAGCGGATACTTGATGAGACACTGGAGTTGATGAAGCATGACATTGCCAACCGCCGGATTTTAGTGGAGCGCAAGACGGCAAAGCATGTTCCGACGGTTCCGGCGGATGAAACGCAGGTGAAGCAGGCCTTTTTTAACATCATCAAAAATGCGCTGCAGGCGATGGAGAGCGAAGGAATTTTAAAAATCACCACCGAGGTGACCTCGCGTTTTGTGAGTGTCTGTTTTGCTGATAACGGCCCGGGAATCTCATCGGAGGATCTGGGCGCGATTTATGAGCCGTACCGCACGACGAAAGAGGAGGGTTCCGGGCTCGGGCTGATGATTGTTCAGCGGATTCTGCGCGATCACGGCGGCGAGATTGAGATCAGTTCGACCCCCGACCACGGAACGGCCTTTACCTTGCATTTCCCGCGCGACGATGTGCGGATGGCGTTGTTGGAGGCCCCGAGTACAAAGGATGAGTTATGAGTGATAAACCTGCAATCCTCATCGTTGACGACGAAAAGAATACACGCGACGGACTGGCACGGGCGTTGAAGCGGTCGTATGAGGTGTTTGCGGCCGAGAGCGGCGCGGCGGCGTTGGAGATTTTGAGCGAGCAGAGCATCGATGTGATGTTGAGCGATCTGCGGATGCCGGTGATGGACGGGATGACGCTGATGCAGCGCGCACTGGCGTCGGCGCCAGAGCTGACGTGTATTCTGTTAACTGCCTACGGAAGTGTGGAGACGGCGGTGGATGCCATGCGCCACGGGGCAACTGATTTTTTGACGAAGCCGGTCAATCTGAAAGAGCTTGAGCTGGTGCTGGAGCGTGTTTTGCGGTCGCGACATGCCGAGACGGAAAACCGTCAGCTCCGCGAGCAGCTGGACTCCAAGTTCGGAATGGAGAACATCATCGGCAATTCGCCGCAGATGCAGGAGGTCTTTGATACGGTGAGGCAGGTGGCCGGTTCGCGTGCAACGGTTTTGATTCAAGGGGAGAGCGGAACCGGCAAGGAGCTCGTAGCGAAGGCGATTCATCAGTTGAGCAGTCGTACCCATGCAGCATTTATTCCCGTCCATTGTGCGGCGCTTTCGTCGACGCTACTTGAGAGCGAGCTGTTTGGCCATGAGAAGGGGGCGTTCACCGGAGCGGCGGAGCGGCGCAAGGGACGCTTTGAAATGGCTGACGGCGGATCGCTGTTCCTCGATGAGATTGGTGAAGTTGATTCCAGTGTGCAGGTGAAGATTTTGCGCGCGCTGGAGGAGCGAAAGTTTGAGCGGGTTGGCGGTCAGGAGACGGTCGAGGTCGATACGCGTCTGATCGCGGCGACGAACCGCGATTTAAAGCAGATGGTGGCCGATGGCGATTTTCGTGAGGATCTTTATTACCGCCTTTACGTGGTGGCGATCATCCTGCCGCCGTTGCGTGAGCGCACCGGCGATATTCCGATGCTGCTGAAACATTTTCTGGATGAGTTCAATGCGGAGAATGGCCGGGCAGTTGAAGGGTTCTCTCAGGATGCGCTGGATCTGCTGACGGCTTATAACTGGCCGGGCAATGTGCGTGAGCTGCGTAATTTGGTCGAGCAGACAGTGGTGTTGGCGCGCAGCAAGCGGATCGGGGTGCGGGACCTGCCGGTACATATCCGTGAAGCAGGCGGTCAGAAAGCGGTGATCTCAATGGAGTCCGGCACATTGGAAGAGATGGAAAAACAGGCCATTGTTCAGGCGTTAAGGGTGGCTGAAGGCAACCGGACCCGCGCTGCGGAGAAGCTGGGGATCAGCCGACGGACTCTTCATCGCAAAATTGCGGAGTACGGGTTTGCGGAAGTTAGATGAGTTTAATGTTGAACAAGCCTAGGTGTTTCAGGATGCTCTGAAGGCTTTTTACCGGATCAGGAGAAATTTATGGCGAAGCAACAGAAACAACCCTTTGAATCAACTCTGCAGGACCTTGTCTACAGCCTGGATGCGGGTTCCGGCCTGCAGATCATCCGCATCATTCTTTTATGTCTTTTTGTTGTCGGGTTGGCCGCTATTTTTACAGCCCGCCAGTTCCGCGGCTTTGACTCCGAGGCGGCCATGGATTGCGCTCAACTGGGACGTAATCTGGCGCGGTCGCACCATTATGTAACTCAGAACGTGAAGCCGCTTACCATTGCTCAGGTGTCTGCGAACACTTTTGATGGTGATGCCAAAATTGACTTCCATCCGGAAGTGATTCGTCCGCCGGTCTATCCGGCGATCCTGGCGGGTGCCTTTATGTTTTTTGATCTGGTCGGAGTGGATCTTTTTCCAACCAGTGATGATTTTCGGGGGCTCTATCCTGCCGAGCAATGGGTGATTGTGCCGTTAAATCACTTTTTCACCATGCTGACAGGCTTAATGCTCTATTTTCTGGGGCGAAATCTGTTTTCGAAGAAGATCGGTCTACTGGGGACACTGACCTATTTTCTTACGGCGATGGTCTGGGAGGACAGTTTGCGGGGCGAAGGCCTGCCCATGTTGTCGTTTTTTGTGATCAGTGCAGTCTATTTCGCGGTGCTTGCGGTAAATCATCGTCGCGAACGGCGTTCGATCAGGAACTGGATGTTTCTCTATCTGCTCTCCGGCGGTTTTTCCGCATTGGCATTTTTGACACACTATGCCGCGTTGGCCGTGATCCCGGGGATCGCGTTGTTTATTATGATGATGGGTTCACGCACCCATCGGAGTGGACCTCTGGCCTTCTTCTATTTGGTATTAGTATTTATGGTGGTTTCACCCTGGCTTGTGCGCAACTATCAGGTTTGCGGTTCTCCGCTGGGGCTGGCGCCTCATACTGCGTTGATTGAATCCGCCCGTTATCCCGGTGACGCATTGATGCGCACACTGAATCCGAAATTCAGTCTCCTTTCGGATTTCAAAGCGGTTCGCGCAAAATGGGCATCAAACTTTAACTCCATTTATCAGAACCGGCTCACTTCGATGGGTGGCGGCCTGCTGATTACCTTTTTCATGGTAACGTATTTTTACCGGTTTGTTCGTGTGCATGTGCAGAACCTGCGTTGGGGGATCGGCGCATCGATCCTTCTCTTTTTTGTTGGAGTTGGATTTTTCGGTGAGGGGAGTGTGCGACTTTATCACATGTTCTGGCCGTTTATTATTCTCTACGGGTTGGCCTTTTTCTCGATTATGCTCGATCGGTTGGATATCAGCATCGATCTCTATAAAACCGGATTAACCGGGCTGGTGGTCGGACTGACGGCACTTCCGTTGCTGATAATTATTTTCCTCTCCCCATCACCGAAAAACCCGTACCCGCCGTATTATCCGAGCTTTGTGATGAAGGTGAGTGAGCTGCTCAAGCCCAATGAAGTGATCTGTACCGATATGCCCTGGGCTACCGCATGGTACGGGAACCGCACATCGATCCTGATGCCAAAGACCTTAGAGGGGTATTATGAGATCAACGACTACCGCAAATATATCAGCGGTCTTTATATTACAACGATTACGAAGAACCGTCCGTTTGTTTCCGATCTGCTCGACGGATCAGAAAAAACATGGTTCCCGATTATGACGGGGCGGCTGCCGAAAGATATGCCGCTTCGTCATGGATTTCAGCTGAACAATAACGATCAGCTGTTCCTGACCGACAGTGTTCGTTGGGGTGTGGGGGCCGTTACCGGTGGTGCCGCCGCTGAAGCGGAAGAGTAATATCCGGAGGGACGGGGATGCGCATTGTATTTTTTGGATCAGCCTCAATCGGGTTCCCGCTACTCGATGCGCTGCTTGCCAGTTCTGCTGATGAGGTTGTTGCCGTTGTGACCCAGCCTGACCGCCCGGTCGGCCGTAAACTGAAGCTGACGGCCTGTCCGGTTAAAGAGGTCGCGTTGCAAAAGGGACTGAACGTCCTTTGTCCGGAAAAAGTCGGATCTGACGAGAGTCTCACCTCGCTCAAAGAACTGAAGGCCGATCTGTTTGTGGTCGTGGCCTACGGACAGTATATTCCGCCTGCCGTGCTAGATCTGCCGACGAACGGATCCATCAATCTGCATCCTTCACTTTTACCGAAATACCGCGGGTCGTCTCCCATTCAGTGGGCGCTTGCCAACGGCGATGAAGTCACCGGGGTTACGATTCTCTACGTCAGCGAAAAAATGGATTCCGGGGATATTATTCTGCAGCGCGAGGTGCCGATCCGGCCGGAGGACCACGCCGCTACCCTAGAACCGGTTTTGGCACAGGCCGGTGCGGAATTACTGATGGAGGCGGTGGAGCAGATTCGCTCTGGAACCGTTAAGGCGCAGCCGCAGGATGAGGCCGCGGCCACTGCAGTCCGCAAGCTCGCCAAAGAGGATGGGTGGCTTGATTGGAGCCTTCCTGCGTCTGTTTTAAACAATCGCATCCGCGCGTTCATTGCGTGGCCGGGTTGTTTTTGCGAAGTGCCGGTTCGATCAGGCATGCAGCGGCTGAAGGTTCTTGAAGCACGGGTTGAGCCGGGCAACGGAGAGCCGGGAGTTATTCTTGATGCATCGGGGGAGGGCCCGCTGGTGGCCGTCGGCGATGGAGCCATTCGACTGCTGAGCGTTCAGCCGGCAGGAAAAAACATTATGGATGGTGCGGCGTATCTGAGAGGGTATCCTCTGGAGCCGGGAAGCCGTCTGGGCTGATCCCGCTCTCTTTCAGCTTTTCAATCAGCCGTTGGTCATCCGGAGCAATCCCCAGTCCCTTTTTCCACTGTTGTGCTGCGGCTTGCGGGTTGCCGAGCTTCAGGTAGGTATCTCCAAGGTGTTCCCACACCAAGGGATCGTCGCTCATCAGCTCGCTCGCTTTCTTCAACTGGCTCAGCGCTTCCTGATAGCGGCCCTGCATGTAGTAAATCCATCCCAGTGTGTCGATATAGGCCGCGTTGTCAGGTTCTGCTGTCAGCGCCTTTTCAGCCAGCGCCAGACACATCTCAAGCTTTTCTCCCCGCTCTGCCCACATGTAGGCGATGTAGTTCTGCGCGGACGCCGCCGTGGCCGGCTCTCCCAGATCAATCGCTTTGCGGAAAAACAATTCTGCCTCGTCGAGTTTCCCGGTGCGTTCGTGAAGGACGGCGTATTGAAAATAGAAAAATCCATTCAGCAGATTGGTGCTTGCGCCGCTGGCCGCCAGTGCTTCGAATTGCCGGGCGTTGCTCAGCGCCTCTTCATATTTTTTCTGATCGGCCTGTAGCAGGGTCAGATAATAGAGCGTTTCGGCCGTTTCGGGCGAGAGGGCATGAAAGCGGTTCAGCAGATCAATGGCCGACTGCATGGAGACCGGGGTCTCCCCGGTCAGCATGGCCCGCATATACTGATTCAGAATGACCGGGTTTTGATCATAGGAAGAGGCCAGCACCTCGGCGGCTTCCTCCAGCCGGCCGCTTTTTTGAGCTGCCACCATGAAATTATAGGTGAAGAAAGAATTGGATGCCCACTCCATATCCGTCGAGTTGGTTTGCACCTGACTAAACGCAGTATAGGCCTCTTCGTAGCGCTCCTGCTGGAGATGGAGATAACCGATCACCGTTCCCACCCGCTCGTTTTCAGGGTAAATGGTCTGTGCTTTTTTCAGGACACGTTCCGCCTCCGGCAGTTTTTTCTGATCGAGATAAAGAGAGCCGAGTTGCGCATAATACAGCACCGGAGCCCGGGGCTGCTCCTGTAGATAGTTTTCCAGATGTCCGGCGAACTCATCCTGATACTCTTCGGGAAGTCTTCCAGTCAGATATTGGAACCACTGTTCCGCCGTTATGCCAGTGTATCGCGGCAGTTCATCGCACAACATTAGTGCCTGCTCGATTTCCCCGTTTAGAATGCAGATATCCAGCAATTGCCGGGCGAATTCGATATCTGCTGGGAACAGGTTATAGGCGGTCTCAAAGGCGGTCTGCGCCCGTTCCGTATCGTTGGCCGCCAGATAGGCATAGCCGAGTTGTTGCCATTTCTGCGGGTTCTCCGGTGACAGGTCAAGGGAGGTTTCCAACAGAGCAATGCCTTTGTGGAGCGTTTCCTGTATTGCAGGCTGCTCCGTTAAGATCCGCACCCTATCCACATAAAGAGTTCCAAGAAGGTATAGAATATCCGCACGGTCTGCATGGATCTTCTGTGCGGTTTCCAGAATCTGAATGGCTTCCGCATTTTTTTGCTGTGCAACGAAGAAGCGGGCGAGCAAAAGCGCGCTGTCCGCTTCGTGCGGGAAATCGAGCGCCGCCTCGCGGAAAAGCGTCTCGGCTTCTTGGGTTCGGTCCAGCAGCACACAAACCTGAGCCTCAAGCAGGCGCGGGGGGAGGGCGTCCGGATGCTGCGCCCGGAGTTTGCGGGCGATTTCGAGCGCCTCATCTGTTTGTTCAAGATCAAGCGCAACGGTAACCGCCAGCGGATAGAGCATTGTCTCGGTCGGGTCGATCTGGATCGCCGTTTTGAGATGCCGCAAAGCGGCGACCGGATCGCCGTTGCTTTCCGCCAGCAGGCCGAGACTGAAATGAGACAAAGCCTCAGCTTGAGCATCAATGCTCAGCCGAGGCTTCGACCCTGAAGTGGCGCATCCACTGCACAGCACAATCCAGAGCAGAATTGCTCCGAGAATCCATGCGTTGCGGGATGTGTTCATCAACCCCTTTTTCAGGTTAGAAAATTATTTCTTTTTATGACGATCCGCGCGACGGCGCTTGCGCCGTTTATGGTTCGACATTTTTGTTTTACGCCATTTTTTAATGGTACCCATGTGTATCTTCCTCTTATCGGTGGTTATTCTACCACTTTGTTTAAAGCAATTTCAATAATTCCTTCCGCGCCCGCTGCTTTCAGCTCGGGAATAATTTCACGGACGATGGATTCCTCCACCACGGTTTCAATCGCGTACCATCCATCGGCGGACAGGCCGCTGACCGTCGGCGCGTTCAGAGCCGGCAGCAGATCTTTCACAGCGTCCAGATTCTGCACTGCTACATTCATTTTCAGCAGAACCTTGTCGTGCGCATTGAGCGCCGCTTTCAGCAGCAGAGCGACTTTTTCGAGCTTGGTCCGTTTCCAGTCGTCCGCCCAGGCCTCTTTACTGCAGAAAAACTGTGTGTAGGACTCCATCAGTGTGTCCACGATGCGTAGATTGTGCGCGCGCAGCGATGAACCGGTTTCGGTGATGTCCACAATGGCATCTACAAATTCCGGAACTTTCACTTCGGTTGCGCCCCAGGAAAATTCGACCTCCGCTTTCACACCGTGTTTTTCGAGCCAGCGCTCGACCAGTGCCACGCCCTCGGTGGCGATGCGTTTACCTTCCAGATCCTTCACCGATTTGATATCGGAGTCTTCCGGAACAGCCAGTACCCAGCGGACCGGGCGTTTGCTGACCTTGGAATAGACCATGTCGCAGATAATCTGAACATCAGAGTCGTTGGCGGCAATCCAGTCCAGACCGGAAATCCCCGCGTCGAGCATACCCTGTTCAACGTAGCGGCTCATCTCCTGCGAGCGTAGCAGACGCAGTTCAATCTCATCGTCGTCGATCGACGGAAAATAGGAGCGCGAGTTGCCTTTAATGTTAAAACCGGCTTTCGCGAAAAGCGCGTAGGTCGAGTCCTGCAGACTGCCTTTGGGTAATCCAATAACTAATTTGTTCATAATCTCTAGCAAACCGTCCCTTCCTGAAATCGAAGCGTCGGACTATAAGGAAAAGCCCTTGGAGCGTCCACCGCTATTTGGGCTTTTTTTCAGGCGGGAGCCGCCGGCAGCCGGTGAGGTTTCCAACCCTTGGAATTTATGACGCCAAAGGCGTTAAACTCTGTGCGTGCCTATGCCCGCAGTGCTACAGCGTTGCAGGCGGGAATAGGCTTCCAAGGATTGGAAAAAAGGATTCCCGTTCTTCCAACCTTTGGACGTTTTTGTTTTGCGACAAAAAAAGAGCCGCGTGGAGCGGCTCTTTTCGTGAAGCGGGATCCCCTTATGCGCTTTTCTTTTTCTTGATGATCAGCGCGGCAATGAGGACGGCGATCAGCACGGCGATCGCTCCTCCGATCAGCGGAAGATTCATACCGCTTTCCTCAGACTCTTCCACGACGGACTCTTTGCCTGCCGGCGGTGCCGCTTTGGTGACGACCGGGGGGGCCGGCACTTCTTCGAGGGTCACCACCGGGCTCAGGTTGCTGCCGTCGAGAGTGACGGTTTTCGGCAGGTAACCTTCTTTTGTCAGCTCAACGGAAACCGGTTCTTCGATCAGCTGTTCAATCGGCGTGGTGCCGATCACTGTGCCGTCGACGGAAACGGATGCGCCGGACGGGGAGCTGTCGATCATGACATAGGGCATCGGGTCGAGTTCCACCGCCGCGAACTGGTCTTTAGTGGCTTCGACGGTAAATGTTTCGGAGTAGTAGCGGTCCGCTTTGACTTCAAAGCTTGTTGTTTCCTCGATGGTCACTTTGAGTGATCCCGTGCCGAGCGGTTTTTCATCGCCCACCAGATAGATTTCGGCATCGGCCGGGGTGGCGTCGATTGTAATGATCGGCAACGGAACCAGATCGACCGTCATGGCGTAAGACAGCTCATGAGTTTTTGCGGAGGTCAGATCGACGCTTTTTTTATAATACCCTTCTTTGCGGAACTCGAAGGAGCGCGGCTCAAGGATTTCCTCTTTGATTGGGGCCTTGGCGAGGAAGGCATCGTCTTCGTAGATGTCAACGTCGTCTTGAACCGCGGAGAGGGTGATAAGCGGGCGATGCTCGAGCTCAACCACAACCGGGTTGTCGGTGGCCAGGCCAATGGTGATTTCCTTGTCGTAGTAATCGGCGGCTTTGATGATGTAGTCGCGGTCTTCATGCAGCACGTTCACTTCCACAGAGCCTTTACCCAGGGAGGTGTCGGAGCCGGCGGGGTACACATCCGCAACCGGCTTGGTGTAGACCAGAACGGGTTCCGGCCGCATTTTAAGGTAGACGTTTTCGGGCGAATCGAAATTGAGGATGACCGGTTCGTTATAGAACTTATCCATGCGGATTTCGAATATCTTATCGGTGTGGAACACGCGAGTCTTAAACGGGGTAACGCCGATCGGCTCTTCGCCGCCCGCTTTATAAACCGCCGCACCTTCCGGCGTGCTGTGGATGGTGACTGGAGCCGTGAACGGAATCCATCCGCAGGTGGTTGAGACAAGAGCCAGTGTCAGCAACAGGCCGGCAAGGCGGGAAAAGGACTTGTTCGTCGTCATAGCAGGTTCTCCTTCGAATAGTAATAAAACACCCGAACCTTATACCGCAGGGTTCAAAGTGAAGTCAAACTGCGAGAATTTATATAATTCTAAATTTTCACACTGGATGAGGAGCTCGGCTGGGCATTCACAACCAGCGCCGCAGCCATCAGCGCGCCGCCGGCGGCCAGACGCATCCACTCTGTTTTCTCACCGAAAACCAGCACGGAAACCAGAATGCCGAGCGGGATTTTCAGATTATTGAAAACCGCCAGCGCTCCCGCGCTGACCCGCCGTGCGCCGAGGTTCCAGAGAAAGAAGCCGAGGCCGGAGGCGATGATGCCGAGATAGAGCAGGATGCCGCTCTGTTTAAGGGTGAGCTCAAACGAGCCCCAGTCGGATCCGATGGTTGCCAGCGCGGCGGTGAACGCCGCGCCCAGATAGAGCAGGCCGAACACCTGCCGGTCGGCCGGTGGATTTGGCAGGCCCGCCTGCCCGCAATGTTGCGCATAGCGTTGCAGGCGGGCCATGGTGCGACGGTAGAAAATCTGTCCGAACGCGAAGCAGAGATTAGCCACCTGCATCAGCGCAAATCCACGCCACAGTTCGGCAGAGTCGAGTTGCTGATACTTGATGATCACTCCGCCGGCCACCGCCAAAATCACCGCGCCGAGAGCGGACAGATTGAGGCGCCGCTCAAATCCGTCGTTGATAAGCGTCACGTAAATGGGGGTGAAAACGGTGAACAGCGCCACTTCGTAGGCTTTGAGGGTTTGAAAGGCATGGATGTAGGCCACATACATCACACCGTACTGCACCGCGCCGGTCAATAGCAGGCGCAGTGCGTCGCCGAGCCGCAGGCTGCGGATGCGCAGGAACGGAGCGAAAACGGCAAACGCGATAAACAGCCGCATGAACGCAACGGAGGAGGATGGCAGGTCGGATAGACCGCCCTTGATCAGCCCGAACGAAAACGCCCAGAGCAGGGAAACGAGAAAAAGGTATAGCATAGGGATTTCTTTTCTTTTGATTTCGGGCCGGAGTATACGCAAACGATTCGGCAGTCCGCCAGTTTCCAATGATTGGAAAAGGCACAGCGCGGCGGCAACTATTTTTTCCAATGATTGAAAAGCCATAGCATGCCGGCGAGTTTTTGTGTTTAATGCGTGGAGTGATTTCCAGTGAAGGGAGAAACCTTATGTATGACATCATCATTATCGGTGCGGGGCCGGGTGGATATGAAATGGCCGGGCGGGCAGGGCATAAAGGCCAGAAGGTGCTTTTGATTGAAAAAGCGCATCTCGGCGGAGTCTGCCTGAACTGGGGCTGCATTCCGACCAAAACGCTTTTGAATTCCGCCAAGCACTATGTGCACGCCAAAGAGGCGCCGGCGTTCGGCGTGACTACCGGTGAGGTTTCCTTTGATCTATCCAAGGTAATGGCCTGGAAGCAGGAGGTGATCGAAACGCTGCGTGCAGGCATTGCCGCCACGATGAAAAAGAATAAGGTGGAGGTCGTCAAGGGCACAGCTAAGCTGCTCGGTTCTGGCAAAGTGGACGTGGATGGCACCGTCTATGAGGGAACCCACGTGGTGATTGCCACCGGGGGTTCGCCGTCCGTTCCGCCGATCCCCGGCGCGGATCAGCCGCACGTGATGACCAGCACGGAAATCCTCAGTATTGAGGACCTGCCGGAATCGCTCGTCGTGATCGGCGGCGGCGTCATCGGAATCGAATTCGCCAGCTTCTTCAGCAGTCTCGGTGTTCGCGTCGATGTGATCGAAATGCTGGATGAAATTATTCCTTTTATGGATCGCGGGCAGGCCAAGCGCTTCCGCGCCGCGTTGAAAGGAAAGGTCAATTTTAACCTCGGCTGCCGCGTCACTGCCATCGACGGGCGCGATGTGAAATATGTCGACAAGAAGGATGAGGAAAAATCGATCAACGCCGAGTTCGTGCTGATGTCCGTGGGTCGTTCACCGAACCTCACCGGCATGGGCTTCGAAGAGGCCAAGCTCGATTTTGACCGCAGCGGCATTAAAACCGACGAGCAGATGCGCACCAACTTGCCGAATGTCTACGCCATCGGCGATGTGACCGGTAAGTCGCAACTGGCCCATTCCGCCACGCGGATGGGGGAGGTGGCGCTCAATACGATTCTTGGCAAACCGGACCGCTTCCGGTTGAACGCCATTCCGTGGGTGGTTTATTCCATGCCCGAGATCGCCGGATGCGGATTGACCGAGGATCAGGCTAAAGAGGCCGGGTTTGAAGTCAAATCCGCTTCACTGCCGTTGATGATGAGCGGACGTTTTCTGGCCGAAAACGGCAAGCAGGGCCCCGGCCAGGTCAAGGTGGTCAAAGATGCTGAAACCGACGTGCTTCTCGGGGTTCATATGTTCGGGGCCTACAGCTCAGAAATCATCTGGGGTGTCGCCGCGATGATCGAGGCCGGGTTGCGAATCGAAGAGGCCAAAAAAATTGTATTCCCGCACCCGACGGTCGGGGAAGTCATTCGCTTAGCCATGTTCCAGCTTTAAGCTGAATAAAATCAGGAGAAGGGGGGTTCCTGTGAATCCAGCGATCTGCCCTGGTGAAAAAATATAACTAACGTTTGGAGCGATGAGGACGAGAAATATCTTCTCGCCAACGCTCCGGCGGTGTAAAAAGGGGCCTATGTCATTCCCAAAAACATTTTATCGCTGGCGGCCACATCCGTGGCACGGTCTTGATATTGGTCGCAAAGCGCCCGATGTCGTTAATGCCTATATCGAAATGACCCCGTTTGATGCGGTGAAATATGAGGTGGACAAGACAACCGGTTACCTGCGGGTGGATCGCCCGCAGCTGACCTCATCCATGCCGCCCACGCTCTACGGCTTTTTGCCGCGCACCTATTGCGGTGCGCGCGTGCAGGCCTTGTCGCCGACCTCAAAAAAAGGAGACGGTGATCCGCTCGATATTTGTGTGATCACCGAGCGCCCGATTAATCGCGGCGAAGTGATCCTTCGGGCACGCGTTATTGGCGGCGTGCAAATGATCGATGGCGGTGAGGCCGACGATAAAATTATCGGCGTGCTTCATGAGGACCGTTTCTGGAGCCATGTGAACAGCCTCGACCAGATCCCCGAAACCCTGCGCGACCGCCTCCAGCACTATTTCGAGACCTACAAACTGACCCCTGGCGGGGAAGCGCATGTGAAGGTGCTGGGGATGTACGGCCCCGACCGCGCCAAAGAGGTGATCCGCGCCTCGCAGGCGGATTATGATGAAATGTTCGGAAACTGAGCAGATATTCCGTGAGAAAGTGGCCGAAGAACTCGGTATCAGCCGTGGCACGCGGAATGCTTTATTATACTGGAACACTAAATGCTTACTAACAATACAACAATGGGCGATTAAAAATGTCATTAATAAAACACACTTCTAAAAAAGCCATCAAAACCATCATTGCATGTCTCACACTCACCTGTACGTTGGCTTCAGCACAAGAACTGGTTTGGAGCGAGGAGTTCAATTACACCTCAGCCCCTGACAGCGATGTATGGTCCTACGACACGGGAGATTGGGGATGGGGCAACGCCGAGCTTGAGAATTACACCAGTAGTACGAATAATTCCTGGGTCGACGGCAGCAATCTTGTCATTACAGCAGTGAAGTCGGGAAGCGGAGGCAGCGCTACCTTTACGTCGGCCCGACTCAAGACCTTGGACAAACTGACCTTCCAGTACGGCACGGTGGAAGCCCGAATTTCGATCCCCGATTTGGCCGACGGTTTATGGCCTGCATTCTGGACCTTGGGTAATGATTTCCCGACCGCCGGCTGGCCGAATTGCGGCGAGATTGACATCATGGAAATGGGGATCTACAGCGCCATCGCCGATGGTAAGGTCAACAGTCGCACTGGATCGCATTTCCACTGGGATAATAACGGTTCATACGCAAACTATGGCGACACCAAGGACATGACGCCCGATATTGATGGCACGTTTGTTGTCTACAAAATGGTATGGACCCCGAGCTCGATTTCGACCTATATCAATGATCAATGGATTGTTAGCATGAACACGGCCAATATTCCGGAATTCAACGCGCCGCAGTTTTTCCTCCTCAATATGGCCGTCGGAGGCTCCTACACGGGGATTACCTCTCCTGGCGGCATCACCGCGCCTTTCCCCGCAGAATACAAGATTGACTACATTCGTCTCTACGACAACGGAGACACGATCCTGGCTGGTTCTTCTGTGACTACTGCACCGGTTTTTACCGATGATCCGATTACCAAGTCCGGTGCAACTGAAGATACAGCGTATACGGGTCAGACTTTGTTCGGGACAGCGACGGACGCAGATAGCGATCCGCTGAGCTATTCCAAGGTTTCGGGGCCGGCGTGGCTGAGCGTTGCGACCAGCGGTGCACTTACGGGAACGCCCGGCAATTCAGATGTGGGGCCTAACAGTTGGACCGTACAGGTTTCCGACGGACACAACGGGACGGATACAGCGACTCTGAACATTACGGTGGCTAATGTGAATGACGCACCGGTCTTCACCGACGATCCGACTATCAAGTCCAGTGCGACGAAAGATGTCTCTTATACAGGCCGGTCCTTGGCTGGCGCAGCGACGGACGTGGATGCGGGTGACTCCCTGAGCTATTCCAAGGTTTCGGGTTCGACGTGGCTGAGCGTTGCGACTAACGGTGCGCTTTCGGGAACGCCCGGCAGCTCAGATGTGGGCACTAACAGTTGGACCGTACAGGTTTCTGACGGGAACGGCGGAACGGATACAGCGACCTTGAAAATTACGGTGCTTGACTCGGCTCCTCCTGTGACAACCTCGAACCTTCTTACGAATGCCGGATTTGAATCCAGCACGACCGGGTGGACTCTTACCGGAGGTTCGGCGGCCGCATCGACCGCTTATGCGCGCAATGGATCCGATTCACTGTTGATCGATAGTACGGGGGCAAGCCAGTGGTCTTCCCCGAATGTATCACAAACCTTTTCTGCAGATCCAGGGGACGTATTCAACTTCCAGGGATATATGCTGAATGGAGATGGGACTCCGATTTCCGGCAGCTCCTTCGGGCTGTTCAAGATCGAGTTCAGAGATAGTGGCGGTACGGCACTCGAACCGGCCTCTGTGGAGGTCGGCACGTCGGCGAATGCTCCCTACTATGGCGCGGAATCAACTCCGCATCTGGATGTCGGAAGCGCGACGGACACGTGGATATTCAGCGAGACGCAGGCCGAGGCACCGGCAGGCACCGTATCAGTGGGATTCTATATTCTTAATGTGAACGCAGTCGATAACCTCATGTATTTTGATGATGTTCAGGCAACATTGGCCAATGTTAACGTCGCACCGGTTTTCACCGACGATCCGATCAGCAAGGGCAGTGCGACAGAAGATGTGGCGTATCCGTGGCAGTCTTTGGCTGGTTCAGCGACGGACGCAGATAGCGATCCGCTGAGCTATTCTAAGGTTTCGGGTCCGGCGTGGCTGAGCGTGGCGGCCAACGGTACGCTTTCGGGAACGCCCGGCAATGACGATGTGGGGCCCAACACCTGGACCATACAGGTTTCCGACGGCAACGGCGGCGGAACCGACACGGCGACACTGAATATTACGGTGCTCAACGTCAACGACGCGCCGGTCTTCACCGACGATCCGATCACCAAGACCAGTGCGACGGAAGATGCGGCGTATACGGGTCAGTCCGTGGCTGGCTCAGCGACGGATGCAGACAGCGATTCGTTGAGCTACAGCCTTATTCCGGGTGGGCCGGCGTGGCTGAACGTGGCGACCAACGGTGCGCTTTCGGGAACGCCCGGCAATGCAGATGTGGGGGTCAATATCTGGACTCTGCAGGTTTCCGACGGTAATGGCGGAACGGACACCACAGCCTTGATGATCATAGTGAATAATGTTAATGACGTCCCTGTCTTCACGGCCGATCCGATCACTATGGTGGATACCTTTGAAGGCGTTGCCTACAGCAACTCCATCGCCGGTTCGGCTACCGATGTGGATGCGGGTGCCAGCCAGAGCTACAGTCTTGTTGATGGGCCGTTGTGGCTGAACGTGGCGACCAGTGGTGCGCTTTCGGGAGCGCCCGGCAATGCAGATGTGGGCGCCAACAGCTGGACCGTACAGGTTTCCGACGGCAACGGCGGAACCGACACGGCCACGCTTGAAATCACGGTCGTTGAACTCTTGCTTCCCACTCTGAGCCCAGCTATCCAGGAAGGCGGAAACCTCCAGATCAGTTTTGCCACCCAAAACGGTGTCAGCTATCCGGTAGTTTATAAGACGAACCTGACCGATGCGACGTGGACTCTCCTTGAAACAATCGAAGGGGACGGGACTGTAAAATCGCCCTCATATCCCACGACGAACGGCCCTGTTCGTTTCTACAAGGTTTTAAACCCCTAAACGGTTCAGTAGTAGAGCCCTTTGACCAATGTGAATTGGTTCCCACTGAAGCAATCAGTGGGTTCCCATTGAAACAATCAGTGGGGCCGAGAATACAAGCTCGGCCTCATATCTTGTGAGTGATCTCGCCCGCTTGTTAAGGGTGTTAACACCCAGAACAGTTATACATGAACAATTAAGTCACAATTTTAATTGACAATCATTGGGGATGGGAATACACATTGAGTTGGGAAGTTATTCAGTTGAGCGATCCGGTTCGCTTCTATAGGGATTTAAACCCCTGAAAGGTACATGAAATGCATATTAAAGCAGTCTTATTGAGTTCCATTCTTGTTTTGATGGCCTGCGGATCGGCTCATGCCGCCGTGGTCTGGTCGGATGAATTTAACGAGCCGACGATCGATCGAGAGACGTGGGGATATGATTATGGAGGAGGGGGGTTCGGCAATGGCCAGCTCGAATTCAACACCGCGCGATCGGAGAATGTTTACATCGAGAATGGAAGTCTGATTCTCGAAGCGCGCGACGAAACCTTTACCGGCGGCGGGGTCACTCGCGAGTTTACTTCGGCCCGCGTGAATACGCAGGGCCGCTTTGCTTTTACATACGGTACGCTTGAGGCACGGATCCAGCTCCCGGATACCGCAGACGGCTTATGGCCGGCCTTCTGGCTGCTGGGCAACAACTTTCCCGGCATTGTCTGGCCAAACTGCGGCGAGATCGACATTCTGGAATCCGGTGCCGAGGCGGGTATTCTGGCAGGCACACAGAATGAGCTGATCAACAGCGCGATCCATTTTTCCAATGCAGCGGATGAGTATGAATTCTATGCGGAGTGGATTAATACCTCAGACGTTATTCCGGGTCTGACGGATCTGAGTGCGGATTATCACCGGTATAAGGTGGAGTGGACCCCAACGGATCTGACGTTTTACATCGATGATGTGCAATTCGCCACCTGGGATATTACGGCGGCGCATTTTGAAGAGTATCACCATCCTCACTTCCCGATCCTGAACGTTGCGATCGGTGGATGGAACTATGTGAAAATCAATGACCCCAGCGGGATCACAGCATCTTTCCCCGCGCAGATGAAAATCGACTGGATCCGGCTCGAGGACAATGGTGACACGGAGATCTTCCTGGGCGCAGATGCCGCGGAAACAGGCAATTTTGGTATTTTCACAGAAACCACGCCGGTCGATACGGCACTTGTTTTCGGGGATGATACCTCGACGAACTGGCCGTATAGCGACGAGGCGGCCGTGTACCCATGGGCGGACACGATGACGTTTGCCGCGGCGCAGACGGAGTTTTCCGAGGGGAGCGAGGGATGGACGTTTGATGTTGAGGGAATTGGATGGTGCGGCATGGGCGTTTTTCTTCCGAACTATCGCAACATGGAAAACTATTCGGACGGTTTCCTGCACGTGGATATCAAGACCACCTCGACGGATCTGTATGAATTTGGAATTGAAAGTGCCAGAGGCCAACAGGCCTGGCTTCCGGTAGGCGATGAAACGGCGGAGTTCGGATTTGCCCGTGACGGCAACTGGCATACGGTCAGCATTCCGCTGGGTCGGTTCGGAAACACCGACTTTAAGACCGTTCATCAGATATTCATGTTGCTGTGTACTGCCTCTACGGGCGGCACGACGCTGTCATTAGACAATATTTGGTGGGAACCGAGCGTGCCCCGGCCGACGCCTACAGGCGGGAGCTTCGGCGTCTACACCGAGACCGCCGCCAACAAGACCGCGGGTGAATTTACCTTGGGCGCGGACGGCGAATTTTTCATCTGGGCCGACACCCTGATTCCCGATACGCAGGATCCCTCTGAGGGAACCGAGAGCATCAGTCTTCAGTCGGCACCGGCCCTGAGCTGGTTTGGCGCGGCTTTTACGGCCGACGTAAAATATGACCTTTCGGCTTTCGACAATCCGAATGGAAAATTTCATTTCTCCATGAAGACGAGCTCGTCGGTTCCGTTCCAGATCGGCATGAAGAGTGGCAACCAGGAGGGAGTGGGCCAGAAATGGATCGACTTCGTCGCAGGAAGCGACCCCTACGGATTTTTGCGGGATGGCGCGTGGCATGAGATTGAAATACCGATATCCAACCTGGTCGCAGATGTTGATTTCTCTCAGATGAGCCAGCTCTTCGAGATTCTGGGTGTCGATGGCCCAATCTCCGATATCGAATTGGATAACATCTATTACTCCGGCGGCCTGGCGAATGAAACCAATGTGGTTTCTGCCATCATTCAGGACGGAGTCGGCATCAGCTGGCCTTCGACCGATGGCTCGACCTACACCGTGCAATGGACGGACAGTCTCACCAACGCCAGTTGGAACAGCATAAGCCCCACCGTTGAGGGCGACTGGACCACCCAAACTGTATTTGATCCACTTGGTCTTGATGCGGCCAGATTCTACCAAGTCCTTGAAACCCCGTAATCAGCCGAGAAACTTTAAACCGAGAAAATTATGAATACTATAAATCAGATTCTATCACGTTTTATCTCCCCGCTCAGACCTGCGAAATCAGTCATGCTGAGCCTGATGCTGCTGGCAACGGCAGGCATTACAAACGCCGCCATCCTCGCCTACGAGCCCTTTGATTACCCGGTGGGAGCACTCAACAATGGTGACGCCACTACGGCCGCGGGCACCCCCACCGCGACCACCGGCGGCGGGTTCACGGGCACCTGGTTTGCGGGTGGAACCGGAACCACGATTGTCGGCGGCCTGTCGTATCCCGGCTTGCAGTCGACCAATAATGCATTGCAGTGGAGCACAGCTGTTCCGTACCAGGGTGAGAATTTAGCCACCGCAATTCTTCCCTCATCCACGCCCTCGGTGTATGTGAGTTTTCTATACAACGCGCCTTCCTACACGGCCAATAAAAGCGGCTTCGCCCTGGATAACGGTGCGGCGTCCAACCAAGGGTATTATATGGGCATGACCGCCTCCGGAGTGTTCGGTGTGGCGACGGTCGACAACGGAAGCGGCACGGTTCTGGGAACGGCCTCCG